>Ga0189275_100245_pt1 | contig 47356 bp, 44 predicted proteins | sample N19A6minimetaG_FD_130329 | JGI IMG/M metagenome (GOLD analysis project Ga0189275, IMG submission 130329) | Marine microbial communities from the Costa Rica Dome - N19 A6 mini metaG | ecosystem: Environmental > Aquatic > Marine > Oceanic > Photic zone | place: Costa Rica: the Eastern Pacific...
AAGTTTACCACCAATGCATTGGAAAGAAGCTCTTAATTATATATTGAAAATACAGAACTTACAACTCCTAGATAAAAATGACTATTATGAGATTGTAGTTCCAACTCAAACAGAAGGACAAACGCAACAAACATCATCAAGTACTTCTACAGCTAGTGGAAATGTAGAACCTGATTTAGCTAATATTGATACCCGAGAAGTGAGAATAAATGCAACTTTCTTTGAAGGAAACAAGAGAGCACTTGCAGAGATTGGTATAGATTGGTCAACTTTAACTAACAATGTTCCGGGAAACATCCAGGATTTTGTAGGCTCAGGTTCTTCCGAGACAATTCCTCAAACGGCATTTGCGGATCAGTTTGTCTCTATTAATTCCTCTAATGCCAATCAGGTATCCCAGAATGTTTTTAACGCATTGGTTAACCTAGGTGAAATAGGTCCTGGAATTAGTGTTCAAGCTTTGTTTAGTACTTTTGAGTCTAATAATTTAGGTAGCATTATTGCTACACCTTCTATTAAGGTTGTAGATGGGGAAGAAGGAAAAATTCAGGATGGTCAAGATTTTTCTGTTAAACAACGAGATTTTGCAGGAAATGTAACAGATGAATTTTTTAGTACTGGTACAATTCTCACAGTTACCCCAACTATTATTGATTATAATGACAGTACATTTATCCATTTAGATATTGCAGCTGAACGCTCGAACGCTCAACCAGATGCCGTTAGTACTATTATTAGAAAGCAACAAGTTACAACTAAAACTCTTTTGCTTGATGGAGAGGCAACAGCTGTAGCAGGGCTTTATACAACCACAGAAACTAAAATAAGAAGAGGTGTACCATTTCTTAAAGATTTACCAGGCTGGTTTTTTGGTCTTAAATATCTTTTTGGCTATAACTCTACCGATAAAATTGAAAATGAATTGGTAATTATAATTCAAGCCGAATTAGAAAAAACACTTGCTCAACGAATGAGTGAAAAGCTACAATCAAAAGGATCTATCCTTAGCAATGAGAGAAATCGATTTCGAAATGAAATGGATTACGTGATTGATCAAAGTGATAGAGTAATAGCTCCTGTAAGAAAAGACGAACCTGATACCACAACTAAAACTTCTGAGAAGCTTGAAGGTATTGAAATACAAAAAGATAGCGTAAAAACGAACTCTACAATTAATGAAAATAAAGAGGTATTAACGAAAGATCAGGAAAAGGAATTGGAAAAGTTAAGTATGCCTATTAAAGATCCTGAATTAATGGTAGTTGTACCAAAAGCTTTTGATTTAAATGAATTCTTGGCTAAAAGAGAAAAAGGTGAAGTACCTGCATCAGACACAGACCTTAAATATTTTGTCATTGGAGGGTCATTTATAGTTCCAAAAAATGCGACGAATTTTTCAAAGCTCCTTGATTCGGAAGGTTATTCATCAAGAATACTTTTTCATCCCAGTTCAAGATTTAATTACGTCGCGTATCAGGCATTTTCAGATTATGAAAAAGCAGTTGAAACTACTCGTAGAATGAGAAGAGAAATCAATTCCGGAACTTGGTTGTTTACTTTACAACCAGAAATAGAATTTAAAGAAGGGAATTAATTAGCCTACCGGAATACTATGCTGCTTTAAAAACCTGATGGAAACATCATTAAACTCATCAGGTTTTTCTACGTTGCAAACATGTCCACAATCTTTTATTACTTCAAGAAAAGACTGTGAATGCTTATCTACAATGTTTTTTACAGGTGGTAAGAACATATAATCTTCCTCTCCCATAACATATAACATGGGTATAGATATTTCCTTTTCTTTGAAGTATCTAAGTAAAGGATTTACTTCATTTGTTAGCTTAAACCATTTGATAAATTCTTTTTGGGCTAATTTTTTGGCTTCGCCAATAAAAAGATTTCTTGATTTCTCATGCCTCTTTCTGGGCATGATAATCCATGCAAAAAATTTATATAACCACATATAAGGAACAACTCTTTTAAAAAGATGACCTATAAAGACTAATATTCTAGATCTTATATTCATTCTTGTTATAGCTCCGCAAAGCACCGCTGAATTAACTCTTTCAGGTGCAATCTCTCCTAATGTTCTTATAATGATAGATCCGAGTGATACACCTATAAAATGCGCTTTTTCGATACCAAGGTGATCAATGACCTCAACAATGTCTCTACTTATATTCTCGAACGAATAATTTTCTTCATAATATTTCTGTAATAAATCCTTAGATTTTCCGTGACCTCGAAGATCTACCAAAAGTACATTGAATTCTTTTTTAAAAGATTTGATTTGACTAAACCAAATACTTGAGCTGCCACCGGCACCGTGTACAAATACAACCCATTCGGATTTCTCAGATTTTATATATTCCTTATAATAGAGCATAATTTAATTTATCAAACCATAAGCACTTTAACAGCTATAATTTGTTAACAATAACGTTAAACATTTTTGATGTTCAATTACTAAAATAACGATATATAGAAGAAAAGGTTCACATGGAAAATACAATTCCGAATAACAAAGTTACTAAATCAAATTTTGAAGTTACAGGCGGGAAGTATAGCGTCAGATTAGCTAAGGATAGAGCAGAAATTGAATCAGCTTTAAGATTGAGATATAATGTTTTTAATGTCGAACTTGAAGAAGGACTTGAAGATTCACATAAGAATAAATTGGATGAAGATGAATACGATCAACATTGCGATCATCTTATTGTGATTGAGAATTCTAAAAGTAAAGTTATTGGTACTTATAGGTTACAAGATATAGAAACTGCTACTGATGGTATCGGTTTTTATACTTCAGCTGAATTCAATATATCAGAATTTCCTAAATCAATTCTAAACAATGCTGTTGAACTCGGCCGGGCTTGTATACATCGTGAATATAGAAATGGACGGGTTCTCTTTCTACTTTGGAGAGGTTTGGCAAAATTTATGATGCTAACAAATAAAAGATATTTGTTTGGATGCTGTTCAGTTACAAGCCAAGATCCTGCGGTTGGGTTTAATTACTATAATTACCTTAAAGAACAGAAGTATATGCATCCCGAGTATTTGATTACTGTTAATAGTGAATACTCATGTAAACCAGATACTGTAGTAAAAGACATAGACAAAATTAAGCTTCCACAATTATTTCAGTTATATATTGATGTAGGATGCAAAGTATGTAGCCCACCTGCTTTAGATCGTCAATTCAAAACTATCGACTTTCTCATTCTTCTGGATTTAGAGACAATTTCAGAACAGACTAAAACACTATTCTTTAAATAGTTTCTTACATTTGGATATGAGATTAGTTGTAGCACTGTTTAAGCTTTTTTTAATTTTATTGGCGACAGTCTTTTTTTATTTAATAATAGTTTTAGGTTTTGTCTTTTCGCTGATTGGTCTAGCCGGTAAAAAATGGTCCGCCTATTTTTTAACGATTTGGGGAAAAACCCTTTGTAGAATAATTTCACTTGAAGTAGAAGTAACTGGCACCCCTCCAAAGCCACCATATTTTTTAGTTTCTAATCATTTAAGCTATGTAGACATTTTTATGATTATATCGCAAACCAGAAGTGTATTTATAGCTAAAAGTGAAGTTTTAAGTTGGCCGCTATTTGGATTTATGTCTCAAACTGTGGGAATGCTTTTCGTCGATAGAAGTAGAAAAACAGATGTTAAAAGAGTTAATAAACTTATTTCTAAAAGAATTACAGATGCTCAAGGAATATTGTTGTTTCCTGAGGGTACAACCAGTGCAGGAACGGATGTATTACCATTCAAGGCTTCTTTACTAGCTTATCCGGCTGAAGAAGAACTCCCTGTAAATTATGCGTCTATAAGCTATTCAACGAATGGCAATGAACCACATGCATCAGAATCGGTTTGTTGGTGGAGAGAAATAACATTTGCATCACATTTCTTAGAATTATTGAAGCTTAAAAAAATTTACGGTACAATTAGATTTGGCAATGAACCTATAATAAATTGCAATCGTAAGGAATTGGCTTCTGAACTCTATTCAAGAGTAAAAGAACAATTTACGCCTGTAATTGACAAAGTATAACATGCAAGATAAAACCGCTGTAGTTAGATCTAATATTTATTTCTTAAGACAAGGAATTTCAATTCTTAATTCAATATCCGATTCAAACTATTCAAAAAATAACGGTCTTCATTTTAAAAGTGGAATAGGTAGACATTTTAGACACATAATTGAGCATTACACTAGTTTTATTCAAGGTTATAAAAGCAGAATTAATTATGACGATAGAGAAAGGAATCTAATGCTTGAAACTTCTCGAGAATGTGCTATCTCAAAGATTGATTCAGTAATTAAAGAGATTGAATTTTTTCAATTGAACACTAATCATCTTGAATCAGAAATACATGTTTTAAGTAATCAGAGTAGTGACCATCAGAACTCTGATTGGAGTAAGTCAAGTGTTAGAAGAGAGCTTCAGTTTTTAATAAGCCATACTGTTCACCATTATGCATTGATTGCTTTTATTCTCAAAACAATGGGATTGGATGTACCAGATAATTTCGGAGTAGCACCTTCAACACTAAATTATGAATCACTGAGTAAAAAGTCTTTTTAAGGCTTCAATATCGATGGAAACCCTACAAAAATCTATGCTCAAAGGGTGGAAGCTATTCTTTTTGTGCTATGTAGCTTTACTTGCCGGTTCATTTACTTTTGAATCTCTATATAAGATTCAAGCTGAACACTTCTCAATCGCTGAATTACCTAATCATAATAAAAAACCGATATTATATTTTCCTGATCTCGAAGGAAGTAGAGATGACCTTACAAACTATATTAGTAATCAATTTCAAATCATTGAAATTGATTACCGTAAAATAAGATTTGGCAATGATGACTATTCAGCAAATACATATGCACAAAGAGTAAAACAATTTGTAGAATCAAATCAGATCGAAAGCCTACATGTTATAGGCTCAGGTTTTGGTTCTGTAATTGCGTCTAGGTTTATTCAAAAGAACCCTAAAAGTGTTGAATCTCTAACGCTAATTGATCCGGAAGGAATCTTAGAACTAGAGTTATTGGGCGGTTACCATCTAAACAAAGGGGTGTACTCAGTAGCTTCTTTAACCGCTTGGATATTTGAACACCTAACTCCCGATTTCGGCTATTTCAGTGAAACACCACTAAGTTTCCAAAATTTTAGAACAAGATTAGATACAGATCTTAGAACTGCAAAATCATATCTAAAAGCTGTTAAAGTCCCTACACTAATTATTAACACTTCTATAGAACAAAATACCAAAGCTGAAATTGTAAAGGAGTTTAATCGACATATTGTTACTAGCAAAACTCAATTTACTGATTCAGACCTAAGTTTTAATGAAATTGCTAGTCGAATCGAAGAGTTTATCAGTTCTGATAAATTGGAATTCACTAAAATAACGGTATCAAGGCAAATAAAATCGGAACTTCCTTTCTCAAATTCTAAGATCATTACTGCACAAGGATGGCTGTTAACCGGACTTATGTGTCTGATTATTTTTAGTACTTTTTTTTCTGAAGATCTAGCTTGTATTGGTGCTGGTTTGATGGTTGCCAGAGGATTGATGGGGTTCATTCCCGCCTTATCAGCCAGTTTTATTGGCATTTTTGTTGGTGACATTTTAGTTTATTTATCCGGAAGATGGTTTGGTAAAAGTGCTACTCACAAAGCTCCACTAAAGTGGTTTATCTCAGAAGCTGATATAGAACAATCTAAAGAATGGTTCCGTGCTAGAGGACCTGCAATAATAATAATGAGTAGATTTATACCAGGGACAAGATTTCCTACATACTTTAGTGCTGGAGCTATAGGCGCTAGCTTTTTAATGTTCATAAGCTACTTTGGAATTGCCTCATTGATATGGACTCCGATTCTAGTTGGCGCTTCCGTAGTATTAGGCCAAGAGCTTATTTACTACTTTTCCCTTTATCAGGAATACGCATTAATTGTACTTTTGATTACAGTGATTTTATCAGTCTTTACAATAAAAATTGTAATTCCACTCTTCACGTTCAAAGGAAGAAGGTTACTGTATGGAAAGCTTCAAAGGCTAATTAATTGGGAGTTTTGGTCTCCATTTGTGCTTTATACTCCAATTGTAGTTTATTCACTTTTTTTATGGATTAAATTTAAAAAGATCACAATACCAACAGCTGCTAATCCTGGTATTCCTGAAGGGGGATTTATTCACGAATCAAAGTCAGGTATTCTTAATAAAATCAAATCAAGTGAACATGTAGCAAGATATATACTTATTGAACACACACTTTCTGAGCCAGCAAAGATTCAAAAAGCACAATCTTTCGTTGATAATAATTCATTAAAATTTCCAATTGTTCTAAAACCAGATAAAGGAGAAAGAGGCAAAGGAGTAGAAATTATTCAATCTGAAAAAGAATTGATTGATAAAGTTATAATATCATATAAAGACATTATCCTTCAAGAATTTATAGAAGGTAAAGAGTTCGGTTTATTCTATTACAGATACCCCAATCAAAATGTAGGTAAGATTTTTTCGGTCACCAAAAAGCAAAAATTATGTATCTATGGAGATGGAAAACATAATCTAGAACAGCTTATTCTTAATGATTCTAGAGCTGTTTGTATGGCTGAAACTCATTTCAAAAAGCACACTCACAATCTTTACAAAACTCCTGAAAAAGGAGAGAGGGTTCAACTGGTAGAGCTTGGTACACATTCTAAGGGGGCTCTATTTCTAGATGGTAAAAGTCTGATTACAAGTAAACTAACAGAAACCTTAGATGAAATTAGCAAAAGTTTTCAAGGGTTCTATTTCGGTCGCTACGATGTTATTGTATCAACAGAAAATAATTTAATGAATGGAAAAAGTCTTAAAATTTTAGAAGTAAATGGTGTCACATCAGAATCGACAAACATTTATGATCCAGAACATAGTTTTTTCTATGCTGTAAAAACATTAATGAAGCAATGGAAAATAGCTTTTGAAATTGGAGCTTTAAATCACCGGTGTGGCACTGAAGTTCCAAGCTTAAAACACATATTGAGCTTAATCTTTAAGACATAATGCTATCGCTTAGATTTAAAAAAATCTTTCAATATGTACTCACAATCAGCTTCTAAAATACCTTGAATAACCTCGAGTTGATGATTTAAGTTATTATTACCTGTAATATTGAATAAAGAACCGCATCCCCCTGATTTTGAATCTGATGCTCCAAAAACAACCTTATCTAGCTTACTCCAAACAAGAGCTCCCGAACACATGGCACAAGGCTCAAGAGTTACATAAAGTGTACAACCATTTAAATATTTATTTCCTAATGTTTCACAAGCAGCGGAAATTGCAATCATTTCTGCATGTGCCGTTGGATCATTTAGCTGTTCAACCTGATTAAATCCTTTACCAATAATGATATTATCCTTTACAACAATAGCCCCAATTGGAACTTCTCCTATAGCAGCTGCGTCCTCTGCAAGCATTATTGCTTTAGACATATGCTGTTGATGATTATTCCAAAGTGCCGGTTTATTTTCTTTCATGAATACCTGAAAAAATCTTAGTTTCTAATTCAACTAAATCAAAATAATGCTATCAGACGACCAAAACACTAAAGATTATCTGGAATCTATAATCAGAACTATTCCTGATTTTCCAAAGCCCGGAATACAATATAAAGATATAACTACGCTTTTGGCTGATAAAAAAGCTCTACCTATTACAACAAAAGCCCTTTGTAAGCCATATTTAAACGTAGATTGTGATGTTGTAGTCGGGTTAGAATCCAGAGGTTTTTTATTCGGTACAAATATGGCTGAGGTATTAAACGCGTCTTTTGTTCCTGTGAGAAAACCAGGAAAACTTCCTTTTGATAAAATAAGCGAAAGTTATGAATTAGAATATGGATCTGATTTGGTAGAAATGCATACTGATGCAATAAAAAAAGGAGATAGAGTTATTATTCATGATGATTTGATAGCGACAGGAGGAACGGCACTAGCTGCTTCTAAACTAGTAGAAAGACTAGGTGGAGAGATTATTGGCTATTCATTTATCATAGAACTCAGTTTTTTGAAGGGAAGAGAAAAGCTTTCTCATGACACCATTGAAAGCATCTTGATTCTTTAGAGGGAACATTTTAAAGGCTCCTTACTACAATTGATAAAGTAACTGTCAATTAAAAGTATGGAGTCAACAATGAAACATTCTAAGTTTTTCTTATTTGTCTTTACAGCAGTTTTTATGTTTACATCTGCCTGTAAAACCTTTGAAGTTCAAAATGTAAACTATGCCCAGCAAGTTGAGAGCGTACTAGCGCCTTCTCAAAATGGTCAAATAGATGATTCCAGATACGGAATTTCTTTCAATATTTTGCCCTTTCAATATCAAGAGATGAAAGATTCCTCTTCTGTAATGGTGAATGAAGTGAGACTAATTAGAAATCATAGTGGTTACTATTTTATAACGGCTAATGGCTTTAACAATGTGTACGTGATGGAACCTATTGATAGCGGTTTAAAACTCAAGGAAAAAATCAATATTTCTGAAACAGGATTAATTAGACCTGCATTTAATCTACGCTCACCTTTTGTAGAATTGGTTGATACTGAAACATCAAAAACATACACACTCAACGAGAATGGAATTAAAAAAGAGGAAGACAAATCATGAAAAACTCAATACAACTATTAGCAATCGTTTTTATATCATTTATTGGCTTAAATCATGCAATTGCACAACAATCTGATTATAAAATTAAACAGAATTTTGAAAAGCAACATGCGGAATTGCTAACCAGCATTGAATTAGCTCAAAAAGTAGCTGAAATTGATAGCCTTATTTATGAAGTTGATAATTTGAAAGCAGAGTATTCTGACCAAGAAAAAATGCTCAATTACGCACTATATCCCGAATCTTTCGATTCTAAAATTGCGGGACTTAAAAGTGAGGCAAGATCAGCGGAACATAAACTCTTGATTATAGAAAATCAGGCTGAAAGATTGAGTACACTCACGGACGAGGTTACTAGGTTTAAATCTGAACTTGCAAACTTAAGCGGGCGAAGTGATTCACTAAGAAAAGCGATTGCTGCTTCTGAAGAAAGTGAGAGAAAGTTATCAAATTTAGTTTCTAACTACAGAAAAAGTGTAGAAGAGCGAGACGAATTCATATTCGATATGGTTGATTCTCTTTTTGTTACATACAATCAATTAGCTCCTGGAACTATAGAAGAATTAGCAAAAACAGATGGTTCTGGAACTATAAAATCTGGAGATAATCCGTTAGTAATCGTTAATTCCATTTTGTCTGAAAATATTGAAACTTTAAAAGCCGGTTCAGATAATTTCAGCACAGAAGATTATTTAAGAATTTATGCCCTACAGAGTAAAGTTAACGACGTTTGGAATAACATAGGTAATAATCTAATCGAGATTTACGGTGGCGATGATAAAAGCAGATGGAAAAAAAGAATTGAAACAGATCTGAAAGATTGGAAGGCTAGCGCATCGCTTTCTATGTGGAATTCGCTAGATAATTATTTGGAAGTAAAAAGTGTAGAGCTTGGTGCTTTTGATAATAACTCAAGCTTTTTTACTGCACTAGATAATTTTGTTTCTAAAGCAACTGAAAAGAGTAATGGAGAAATAATTAGCACTAGTTCGTACGAAGATTTTAAAACTTTTAGTGAATTTTGGTCATCTAAAGTTATGGATGAGTGGAATAACTATTTAGTTGACGCGGATGTACTTACAACTACACAAATTGCTACTATTGATAGCAAAATTGAAAACTGGGGCGATAGCTCGAAACCTTTTCCAACTAGTATGCTAATCATATTTGGACTAGGAATATTAGTAATAATTGGACTGATAATAGCCTTAGTAGTTAAGTAAAAAGTTATCATATTCAAAAAAAGGTTGGTCTAATGGCCAGCCTTTTTTTATAATGATGAAAAATTACTGACTATGAAAAAGGTTTTACTAATACTTTGTTTAGGTTTATTAGCTTCACCGTTCCTAAACGCACAAAATTCATTACTATCAAACGATTCAGCAACTCTCATTTTTGTAAGACATGCTGAAAAATCTGATGATGGAACAAGTAATCCCCCGCTCACAAAAGAAGGAGAGGGTAGAGCTATTAGAATTATGCAAATGTTGAAGAAGTCATATTCTAAAGTAGATGCAGTGTATTCAACTCCCTATAAACGCACACAATCAACAGCTGAGCCTACTGCAAACGAGTTTGATGTAGTTGTTCAAGAATATGATCCAAGAGCTCCTAATGTATTTGTTAAATCTCTGCTCAAAAATCATCGCGGTGAGGTAGTATTAATTGTAGGCCACTCTAATACTACACCTTTTTTGGTTAATCTTGTATTGGGGGAAGAAAAGTTCAAACAATTGGATGAGTCTGCTTATAATGAGATTTTTATAGTAGAAGCTACTGATATTGGAGAAGGGGAAGTTACTGTTAAATCTACTGCTTTAAAGAAGAACTAGGGAAGAGCAAATTTTTTTCTTAGTATCCATTCTGCGCCTAGTAAGATTAAAACTAGCAAGAACCAGTATACTGAACGAACTGGAAAAAGGTAGTTTTCCTGAACTTCTGTTTTTGCTATTAAAGAGGAACTGATTTTATCAGTATTCCAAAATCCTTTGTAATCCTTATAATCTATAAAAAGACCGTTTGAATTAGTTGCTATACCTTTTAGCAAATTATCGTTTCTAATAGTATTGGTTAACTCTATGTTAGACTTGGAAATAAGAAACTCGCCTGTTTGTGTATCTATATCTCTATTTCCTTTTCTTGCTGTTGCGGAAAATGAATATCGACCTTCCGGTAAATTCGGTGCCAGTAACTGATAATTTCCATTATTTAAGTTAGCCATGGTAAAATCTGAAGTAAAGTTATCACCATCAATCGTTATTTCTACAATACCTGAACTCTCTACTTCTCCATTTTCATTGATCAAACTTGCATTTATAATTGGAATCTCTGATGAGTTAAAAATACTTTTTGTTGGGCTTACTTTTAAGAGTCTATTGTCAGGATTTGAGGATGTCCAATCCACAATATTGCTAATCAAGGTTTCTATAAACTCTCTTTCCTGGATGTTTTGACTCAAATACATTTTGAACCATCCCGAAGCATTAAAATGACTTCTTCTTTTGTTTCCTTGTTCTACAATATTTAAAATCGGAGAATCAGTAGGAATGTTCTGATAATTACTTTCAAGTAAAGTGTTTGACTCCGGGTAAACAGCTGTACTACTGATGGAAGATTGAATTGGCGCTGCTGAATTGAAATTTATATCCGGCAACTCTAAAATGGAATGTTCTGAGTTATCAGCATTCAAAGAAAATTGAACATTAAACAGTTCAGGATTACTAAGATCAATTAACTGGAAGGCTGAATAAGAATCTTCAATAGTTTCATTGGGTAAAAGAATAGAAAATGTTGAAACGTCAATTTCATCTAATCCGAGTTCCTCAGAAACTGTTTCATTAATTTTACCATGTACTATTATTAGATCAAAATTTGAGCTTTCCTCAGAAATATTCTTTATTGCCGATATAGAACCTAAATAAGTGTAAGTACTTAGTTCTATATTTTCATTTGAAGCCAATATACTTCGCAAAGCTTTTACATCAGGATGAATGGCAGAAGCTATGTGAAGAATTCTTTTTTTACTGTCAAGCACGTCAATTGAAAATACTGAAGAGTTATTTTCGTCAATCCACTCACCATTTACGGGATCTATTTCAACAGAGTATTGCTTTAAACCCGATGAATTAAGAGGGAGTTTAAAATTAATAGTTTCTATTTGTCGGTCTTTATTTAGAGTAATTTGCTTAGAAGAAATAACTTCATTTCCTGATGCAAGTGTAACAGTGATTGTTTGATTGTCAAATCCGAAATGTGAAATGTCTACATCAACAGAGTGAAGAGTTTCAGTAAAACCGGTAGCATTAGTAACTACATTTTTTATAGAGACATCTTTTACTCTGCTGGTATCGCCAATACCTATCACATGAATAGGAAAGGAAGAGTTACTTGACAGAATGATTGGGTTTTTACCCGCAGTTACAATGCCATCACTAATTAGAATCGCTGAATTATAATCAGAATTAGAAGTCGTTATACTTTCGATCGCTTCGTACAAATTTGTAGCAGGGAGATTCGGGGTAAACTCTTCCGGGTCTTGAAACCGTAGCGAATTTCCAAAACTGAAAAATTCAAGTTCTGAAATAGAAGGAGCATTTCTTAGTTCTGCGATAATCTTCTGATAATCTGGAATTCCCGAATACTCACCTTTCTTGATAGCGGTACTTTCTGATCCATCTAAAAGAACTGCTATTGTTGGTTTTATCTGAACATTTTCAGTTTTTTTAAAAAATGGATTTAAAAAAAGGAAAAGAACTATTAGCAGAGAAATAGCCCTTAAACTGCTTAATCCGATTTTCCATTGTAAAGAAATCGTAGAGTAATTTTTATAGGAATACCACGAGAGAATACAAACGAATAGAGCAATGCAAATAGCGATAATACCGGGTAAGCTATTCTGTAATCCCTGAAACTCCACTTAGTTTAAACTATCAACTATCATTTCTATCAGCTTTACAGTAGTGTAACCTTCTGCTTCTGCTGCATAATTGTTTACAATTCTATGACGAAGTACAGGCACTGCTAATGCATTAATATCTTCAATAGTTACATTAAACCTACCTTTTGAAAGCGCGCGGGCTTTGCCACCAAGAATGAGATACTGAGAAGCTCTGGGGCCGGCTCCCCAACTTAAATACTTATTTACGAAATCCGGTGCTAGATCGGAGTGAGGTCTTGTTGCTCCTACAACCTTAACCGCATAATCTAAAACAGTTTCCGGAACCGGTACTTTTCTCACCAAATTCTGTAATTCTTCAATTTTGGCTTTATCTAAAATCGGATTTAAGACTGTATCTTTTACAGAAGTAGTAGAACTTACAATTTCTTTTTCTTCTTCGAATGATGGATAATCTACCCAGATATTAAACATGAAGCGATCTAATTGAGCTTCAGGAAGTGGATACGTTCCTTCTTGCTCAATTGGGTTTTGAGTAGCTAGAACAAAAAAGGGGGTATCAAGTTTATATGTTTCACCAGCCGTTGTAACATTATATTCCTGCATACCTTCAAGCAAGGCTGCCTGTGTCTTTGGAGGAGTTCTGTTAATCTCATCCGCCAGAACTATGTTTGCAAAAATTGGACCTTTAACAAACTTAAAGGCTTTCTTCCCAGTTTCTTTTTCTTCTTCAATGATCTCTGTTCCGGTAATATCGCCCGGCATCAGATCAGGAGTAAATTGAATACGATTGAAACTAAGCCCTAGAGTATCCGCAAGTGTTCTAATAAGTAAAGTTTTAGCTAATCCGGGAACACCGATTAACACACAATGACCTCTAGAAAATAGAGAAATCAATAAAAGGTCGATAATTTTTTCCTGACCAATTACAATTTTGTGTATTTCTTTCTTTAACGCTTCGAAAGAAGCTGTAAACTCCTTAGCAGTATCTACTGTACTATTCGTTTCTGACATTATTGACTAACCTCAACTTCCATTTTTGGAATGCGATATTCGATATACACTTCATTTCTAAGTTGCTTTAGCCACTCCTGAAATACACGCGATTGCTTTTGCTGTAATGATATTGATTTCAACCTTTGATAATCAGTTTCAAAGCTAGCAACATGCTCCGGAATTTGTCTGTCCAGTCTTACAATCCTATATGCCTTACCAGAATTAGCATTATTAGGATTAAAAGGCTTAGGATCGGAAATTTGCCCAACTTCGTCCATAAGTAATACAATACGATAAAGTGAAGGGTCTAGTCTATTCAATGCGATAAGTCGCTCACCTGTTTGAGAATCTACAATTTTCCCTCCTGAATTTGAGGTAGAAGGATCTTCGCTATTTCGTATCGCCATTCCAGAAAATGTTAATTCTTCATTAGTCATTAAGCTATCCTTGATGGCCTTCAGTTCGTTGATCGCAGATTCCTCATCAAGTTGTTCTGCGTCTATCTTAATTAAAATATGACTGGTCTTTATTTTATTTCCTACACGTTCATCTAATCTTATAATGTGGAAACCAAATTCTGTTTCTACTACTTGTGATATTTGCCCGGGCTGTAACGCCGCCGCCGCCGCCGAATATTCTGATACAAGTTCGTTTAGCCCCATCATCGGCAACTGTCCACCTCTTGACGATGATCCGTCCATGCCATGACGCCTGGCAAGCTCCTCAAGTGTTGCATTTTCGTTAATTATAGAGTCTCGTAAACTCTCAGCAAACTCAAATGAAGCTTGTTTTGCATCGCTTTTAGGCTGTGGTAATTTCACAATATGAGAAAGTGCAACTTGCTCAGGAATAGTTGGTAGTGAATCTTTGGGTATCGATTCGAAAAACTCTTTAACCTCAGGTCGCGTTATTTTGATTTCACTAATTTTCATTTGCTGAACTTGACCAGCAGTTATTTGCTCTCGGAAAGTTTCTCTAAAATCTGCTTTTAGCTGAATAATAGATTTCCCGAATGCTTGCTCTAAAGCTTGTTCACTACCCGCTTGTTGAATCAATTGAGAAACACGTGCATCCATTTGTTGGTTAACTTGTTCATCAGTTACTACAATGGAGTCAATCTTTGCTTTTTCAAGTAGTACTTTGTTATCAATTTCAGATTCTAAAAAAGTGTACCATAATTCTTTGGTGAAAGAAATTTCTTGCTGATTAAAACTAGCTTGCTGTATATAATCAGATACACTTCTATCAATATCTGATTTAAGAATAACCTGATCATTTACTAAAGCTACAATTCTGTCTGCAGAAGTAGGGGATGATTGGCTTAAAATTGGACTAGATAATATAAAAGCTAGTACTAAAACTAAGTTTAAATGTCTCATTATTTAATTTGAGTTCAATGAATCGGAATTATATTCCGTATTTAAATTTTTTGGTAGAACGTCGAAAGAACGTATTTCATTATTCGCTTCTGCAGCAAGATAAAGATTCTTTACATAGGTATTGTAAGCAATACGTTTTTTTTCGAGTATTAACCAATCTTTAATTTGACCGAGAAGCCATTCCAAATCAGGATGTTCACCAACAGCACGTTCTTCCATCAACTGAACAAAATGATAACGATCATTAATATTTTCAATTATTGAAATCTCGGAATTGCCTATTATTCTTAAATAACGATTTAAGGTAGTGAATTCCTTTAAAGCAGAACTTTCAGACCAAAATCGTTTAGAATTATTGATTACTAGGTCGGATTTTAAGGAGTATTTATTAGCAACGGTCTCCCAATCAACTCCACTCATAAGTTCCTGTTTGGCATTTTCAGCATCTGATAAATTTTCAGTGATAACATGTCTGAATCTAATATATCTCTCATCTAGCAAGAATTGATCTTTATTTTGCTGATAATAATTTCGAGCTTCTTCATCAGAAACTTGAATCTCATCCTCCAAAGAGCTCAAAACTGCCTCCTGAAAAGCAATAAAAAGCATTTCTTGCTTTGCCCGTTCAACCCTTTCATGCACTTCAGGCGAATCCAACAGTTTAATACGGTTTGCCTCTTGAAGCACTAATTGATTTTTTACCCATCTTTCTTTGTAATTTGTGTATGCGGCCACACTGTCAGCCTTGAATTCAAACTCAGGTATATGGGCTTTGGCTTCCTCCAAGGTCAATACTTTATTGTTTACTTTAACAAAAGCTCTGCCATTTTTTTTTGGAGAGTTGAAGCATCCAAAGTTTAACAATAAGAAAAAAGATATTAGAAGTAAGCCTCTCATTTAAAGTGAATTATCTTTCTTAAAAGCTTCCCTCAACTTTTTAAGGTCTTTTTTAACCTTATAATCCTTTTTTAGTTCAGTAAGCCATTGCTTTTCTCTGGCAGGTTGATAATCTGCTAATAATCGATAAAAAGCTTCTTCAAATGTCATCTTTCTTGCAGGAAGAATGTCGTTAAGATAAAATACAGCAGTTCTATTTTTGTACTCAAATCTATCAGAAAAAGTACTCACTTCCATTGCTTCCAGTTTATTATAAGGTTCATCAGTAAACACACCTGTAGAATCACTGATAACAGCTACTTTAGGGAAATATGAACGTATACTATCCGGATGACTACCTGATTGGATAAAATCTATTCCTTTATCTAAAGTAGTGTCTTTAGCAGCACTTAATAAATGGTAATAGTAACGAGTCGGATAAGAATATTTATCCGGATTAGAGGTATATAAGTCTTCAAGTTTTGTAGAATCAACAGTGGAAGCACTCCATAAATATTCATCATTGACCTGATAAACAGCCAATCCCATCTTATAGTTGTCTAAAATGGATTGGAATTCAGGAAATTCATTTACTGTAATTTCAGTAATTTTACCGTCAATGGAATAAGTTACAAAATCATCAATCCATGAGGATTTATACAAATTTGAAGCGGCATCAGGGTGGGTAGTTAACAAATAATCTATATAATGCTGAACATTAAAAGAATAATTTCCAAACTCATACAGTGTAGCTTTAACTAGTGATTTTGGAAAACTTAACTCTTTAATAGAAGTTGTATCATTTGAACTTATGAATTCTACTACTTGCTGTAACAGATCAGTATGTATCAAACTTCCTTTTTTATCTTTTAGCCATTCAATTACAAAGGTGTTGCTTTTTTTGAAGTTGTCTGAATCAAGAAATTCTTTCATGTAATAATTCCTTTTTTCTTCTTCAGATTTAAAGGAGATCACAGAATCTACTCTAAAGATATGATACCCATAAACAGTTTGAATGGGGGTTGAGTATTGCATCGAAGGATCCAAATCCATAATAGCATCTACAAACTCAGTTCTATACCGACCGTAATTAATCCAACCAATTCTACCACCATTCGAAGAAGAAAGATTGTCTTCGCTATATCGCACTGCAGTTTCTGCCCAAGAATTACCCTCTTCTAATTTCGAATATGCCAATTCAATATTGCTTTTTGCTTCAGCGCCTCCTGATCTTGTAAAGATGTGTGATATTTCACGTGACAAAGTCCGTGGCCTTTTATTTTGTAAATGAACAATATGATATCCAAACTGTGTTCGGAAAGGCATAGATATTTCACCTATATCCAAGCTATAAATTACATCCTCGAACTCTTTTACTGTTGTACCTATACTAAACCAGGGGAGGTCGCCACCCATAGATCTTCCATTTTGGGAGCTTGAATATTCCGGGTCTAGTTCTTGAATTGAAGTGCCATTCAAAAATTTATTTCTAGCTTCAATCAGTTTTGTATATGCAGCAAGAGTGTCATCCGGAGATGCGTTCTGAGAAACCGCTATCAATAAATGTTCGCTTTTAATTTCCGTTGAAGCTCTATCATAATATTTATTGAACTCAGACTCTTTTATTCGATTATCCAACCAATAAGAATAAGAAGCCTGTTTTGAATATACCTCAAGTTCTTTAAGTAAATCCGGATCGTTAAAAAGACCTTCTTCTTCGGCAAATTTAATTTTTGCTTTGTACTCTAAATAGATAGGAAGAAAATTTTCAAAATCTTCAACTGTTTGTACTTCATTAGTTCCAGATCTTAAATTCTTTTTAAGTTCGCCGTAGGTTATTTTTTCTTTATCAACTGTGCCTACTACTGTTCTGTCATTTTTTGATTGTGAGTAAGAAAAAGTAGAAAATATAGAAATCGTTAAGAGGCATAAACTTAATGCCATACCTAGTTTTCTCATTGTAGATGAATTAATTAATTTGATATTTTATTTAATGTATAATTTAAAATAGCATTCCTGCAATAGTAGCAGTCATCATTGTTGCCATGGTTCCGGCAAAAACTGCCTTTAATCCAAATTTAGCAAGATCAGATTTTCTTTCCGGAGCTAATCCACCTATTCCACCTATCTGAATTGCAATAGATGAAAAATTAGCAAATCCACACAAAGCAAATGTTGCCATAGCAATAGTTTTTGGTGAAAGATTTGAAGCAGAAACTTCATCTGCTAATTTCAGATATGCAACAAACTCATTAAGAACAATTTTAGTACCGATTAAACTTCCCATTGTGGTTGCATCAGTCCATTCAACCCCAATCAGCCAAGCAATAGGAGCGAGCAACCAACCCAAAACCATCTCAATACTTAAGGGAGCGCCAATTAAACCTGTTAAACCAGTAAGATCTGAAGCCCATCCGAAAAACCCATTAAACATAGCGAGTAATGCTATGAACGCCAATAGCATAGCTCCAACATTTAATGCCAAGTTTAACCCTACACCGGCACCTGTTGCTGCTGCATCAATTCCATTAGCATCTGTTTTTTCGACGCTAATTGATACATCTCCGGCAGTTGCCGCTTCTTCAGTTTCTGGGTACAAAATTTTTGCGATAACTAATGCAGCTGGTGCCGCCATTAAACTTGCCCCAAGTAATCTCTCTGCAAAAAGCTGTTGAGCAACCTGAATTTCAAGACCATTGGCAGCTGCAAAGGAGGTACCCAACATAGCAACATAAGCAGCCATTACTCCACCGGCAATGGTTGCCATACCTCCAGTCATAACCGCCATAAGCTCAGATTTAGTCATTTTGCTGATAAAAGGCTTTATAACAAGAGGGGCTTCAGTTTGTCCAACAAAAATGTTAGAAATTACCGATAAAGTCTCTGCACCGGATGTTCCAAGTAATTTTTGCATTCCTTTTGAAAGTACCCGAACTATAAATTGTAGAACTCCATAGTGGTAAAGTAGGGCTGTTAAAGAAGCAAAGAAGATAATAGTTGGAAGCACTTGAAAAGCAAAAATTACTCCCAAGCTTTCCTGATACTCAGGACCTTTCCCTAAAAAACTAAAAAGGAATGAAGCTCCTTCGGTTGTATATTGAAGTACAATTACAAAGAAGCTGGCTATTTGCCTAAAAAGTAATTTTGGCCAACCAAGTGGGGAAAATATTGCTTCAAGTTGTTCCGATTTTAGAATAAAAACAGCGAGTATAAACTGAATTCCTAATCCTGTAGCAACCAAACGCCAGTTTATTCTTTTTTTATTGTTTGAGAATAGAAAGGCTAATCCTATGATTGTAACCATTCCCAGTATTCCACGAAGTATATTTTCCATTAGGAGGTTTCTAAATTAATATTTTCCTCATTCTGAGGATTAACTGCAGGTTTCAAAAAAGGTCGTATTGGTCTGCCTCGTCTTCTGTCAACAGAAGGACGAAAACAATGTCTGGCTCTTGGCTCATAAGCATCATATTCTCCAACTAAGACTTTGTTTGTATCTTCAACTACACGCTGTGAGAAATTTGCTAGAGCTCCGCTTTCGGCACAAACGGCGTGAAGTTTTGTAACATATTCAGCAATTGCAAGTAGATTAGGCATAGGACCAAAAGGCTTTCCTTCAAAATCCATATCCAGCCCTGCAACGATAACTCGTTTGCCGTCATTAGCTAAAACATTTGCAACCTCTACAATACGTTCATCAAAAAATTGTGCTTCATCAATACATACTACTTTTGCGCTTGAAGTTAACAATACAATTTGATCGGCAGTATCAACCAGAATACTAGGCAATGCTGTTTCATTATGAGATACAACCTCGGTATCAGAATACCTTTTGTCAATAGCAGGTTTAACTACAACAATTTCCTGTCCAGCAATATGAGCACGTTTAGCTCTACGTATAAGTTCTTCTGTTTTTCCACTAAACATTCCTCCGCAAACAACTTCAATCCAGCCAAATTCTTTTGGAGCAAACGAGGGTTCGTTAATCATTTATAATATCATCTTTTAAAACTATTTCTAATCACGTAATATATTAGCGGTACTAACAAAAGGAAAGGAATAGATTTGAGAATCAAAAAAATTTAAATCAATACGTCTTTTCACAATTTAAGCCTTGTTTATGATAGATAGAGCCCAATCAATATCACTATTAGAAAAGTTTGTTCACTCTGAAAGCTTGTTTAAACATTCTCAAATGGTTGCCAATGCAATGCAGGCATATGCAATTGTGCTAAACAAATCTAAAGCAGAGGTTGAAGAGTGGTGGACTGCTGGTTTACTCCACGATATAGACTGGGAGAAATTTCCTGATGAACATCCGAATAAAGCAGTGAATGAAATTCTTCCTGCTAAGGGGTATTCGCAAACAATTCTTGAGGCAATAAAGGCTCATGCACCTGAGAGAACGGGTAAAGAACCGGAATCAGAAATAGAATGCTATTTGTTTGCTTGTGATGAACTATGCGGATTTATGCATGCTGTTGCTTTACTTAGACCAACAGGATTTAAGGGAATGAAAGTGAAATCCGTAACTAAAAAACTTAAGACTCTTAAATTTGCTGAAAGCGTCCCGAGATCTGATATTATGAAAGGAGTACAGTTAATCGATAAAGATTTAAATACACATATTTCTTTCTTGATATCTGTATTTGAGTAAATTAAAAGCTTTAAACTGATTTATTAATATTAGAATTTTAGCTAAGTATTTGAAATAACATAAATTTTAGTTTAATTAGATTATTCCTAAAACTAATAGAATTAATTATGAAACAGATATCTTTTCTCGCTTGTCTGGCAGTAATAATGTTCTCTTCTTCAAGTACTGCTCAGAATGTAAACATGGATCAGTTGAATAACAGGCATAGTAAATATGTAGTTTTCAACCAAGGAAACAGCTTAAATTTTGATCTATTTAATGATCATGAATCTGATAACGAATTCGGAAGTTATCGTTTTCTGCCAACCTCTCAATCTTTGAGATACAATAGGGTAGATGCTTTTTTCTTTGGAATCGGTTCAGATTTTACCGATCCGAATTCCGATATACTAAACATCGGGGGGTTAGATTTTGACGGTTTTGCAGGATACTCAACCGGCCAAAAAGATTGGCAGTACAGAGCTGAAGTCAGTAAGCCATTCTCTAATTCTTTTATGATTGGCGGTGAACTTAGAAACTCTTCAACAACTAATGATTATTGGAGAAGCGGTTTATCAGAAAATACAATTTCATCACTTGTAGCAGGATATGATTATCATGATTATTACAAATCAGAAGGGTACAGCATTTTTAGTGAAGCTAAGGTTGGAAAATTTATATCTGTTGCAGGAAGCTATAACTATACCAAATACAGTACTCTATTAACCAGCACAGATTATTCATTCTTTGATGGCGGAAATATTGGAAGAATCAATCCCGCTATTGATGCCAATACAGATTTAATTACACAAGAAAGTATAGGATTGCATCTTGGAATTAACAAAAAGGGATACACCAAAGGTATCTTGACTTCAAAATTTTTACTCGAAGCTGAGTTGTCAGATGCATTAAATTTCAAAAATGATTTTAGCTATAATAGGTTCGAAATCACTTCACAAAATTATATCAAAATAGACCGTAATACTCTTTTTAAAGTTAGAATGATGGCGGGTTCCATTACTGGTACTGCTCCTGATTTCAAAAACTTTGCATTAGGAGGTATTGGAACTCTAAGAGCGGCCGGTTATAAATCGTTTGTAGGTGATAGAATGTTGCTCTCAAACACAGAAATAGTATTTGGTGATTTCTGGGAATTTGACAGAGGCAACTTGGAAATAGAAGGATTATATATTTCGATGTTCCTTGATTCCGGATGGAGTGATTTTGTTGACAATAATTCCAAAGATCCATTTTCCGGATTTGGGTCGTTTAGTTTTAGTGATTTAACTCATAATTTAGGAGCAGGAATAGGTACAGGTATTGTACGTTTTGAAGTAGCAACACCTGTGGCCGGATCTGATGGCTTTACCTCGCTCTGGATTCGATTAAACCCTACATTCTAAAAAGTTCTTAAAACCTATTTAAAAAAGGTTGAGCTAATTTTCAGTTCAACCTTTTTTATTAACTCAATTTTTGATGAATAACTATTCTGAGTACCCTAGCCCGATTACATAATTTTTACATATAGTGATAGTTTACTATTTTGAGGTATGAAAAAATTTGTATTAAAAGCTGATGAACCAAAACTCCGGCTTGAAGATTATTCCATAGCATACGCCGATTTACTAAATAAGCGACAATTAGAAGCTGTATTCTTCGAAAAAGGATCAGCACTTGTTGTTGCAGGAGCGGGGACTGGAAAAACCCGAACATTAGTCCATAGAGTAGCCAGACTTGTTGAAAGTGGTGTTGATCCCTCAAATATCCTTTTACTAACATTCACAAGAAGAGCTGCGAAGCAAATGCTGAACCGTGCTTCCACAATTTTAGACGATCGTTGTCAGAAAGTAAAAGGTGGTACCTTTCATTATTATTGTAGCCAAGTACTTCATCGCTACGCGGAGAGGATAGGGTTTCCAAATAATTTTACAATAATAGATACGGCAGATGCTTTAGAGGTAATTCAATTTGTTCGAGCTCAGTTAAACCTGCATAAAAAGAACAAACGCTTTCCTAATAAAAATACTCTATTAAATATGATCAGCAGCTCGATCAATAAACACTTAGATCTGAAAGTAGTTTTGATGGAGGAATATCCTCAATTTAATGAGCATCTTGAAAAGATTGAGGAAGTTGCTCTTGCCTATACTGAATACAAAGAAAAAAACTTTGTAATGGACTTCGATGACCTCCTTATAAAAACTAAGGAATTACTTGAGCAGCATGAAGATATACATATAAAGGTAGCCTCATCTCACCAATATATGATGGTAGATGAATACCAAGATACGAACCAGCTTCAGGCTGATTTAACTAAGCTTTTTTCTTCCGTACATAACAATGTTATGGTTGTTGGAGATGACGCTCAAAGTATCTATTCATTTAGAGGAGCTGACCATCAAAATATAATGGAGTTTCCTAAGCTTTTTAAAAATACAAGACTAATCAAGCTCGAAGAAAACTACCGTTCAACTCCTGAGATTCTTACCGCAGCAAATAATTTACTTAAGCAAGCAACGTATAAATTCGATAAAGAACTTTTTTCTAAAAAGGAGGAAGGAGAGTTACCGGCTTTAGTTCAAGCACCTAGTGAGCATGATCAAAGTAGATTTATAACTCAAGTAGTTCTTCAACTAAGAGAGCAAAATATAGAACTAAATGAACTAGCAGTATTATTTAGAAGTGGAAGAGACTCTTATGATCTTGAAGTAGAATTAAATCGGAAAAACATTCCATTTGTAAAGTATGGTGGCCAAAAGTTTACCGAAGCTGCCCATATAAAAGATATATTGGCCCATATTAGAGTGTTGGTGAACCCGATGGATACCATAGCTTGGAATAGAGTATTGATGCTTATTGAGGGAATTGGACCAAAGACTGCTCAAGATCTGTTTGAATGGATCCGGCTAGCAAAAAATCCTTACGATCTCGGAATGTCAGATGTTGTAAGTAAGTCCTATATAAAACAAATGCGAAGTCTCAGCGAACTACTGCAAAATCTTAAAAATAATGATTATACTATTTCGGGCACGATCGAAAAATTAGTTGAATATTACAGAGCTTTTTGTGAAAAAAGGTACGATGATTATCCAAAGAGGCTCAAAGATTTAGAAGCTTTTATTAATATTTCTTCTGGGTTCATATCTTTATCTAAAATGTTGGAGGATTTAGCTTTAGATCCTATAACTGCATCCGCTGTTGATACTGAAGAGAAACATAAAGAAGAATCGCCTTTGATTTTAAGTACAATACATTCATCAAAAGGTTTAGAATGGAGGCATGTTTTTGTCATACAATGTCTCGATGGAATTATACCCTCATCCTATTCTGTTGATGATGTTGAAAAGCTCGACGAAGAGTTGAGATTACTATATGTTGCTACAACTAGAGCAAAAGAAATGCTTTATTATTCGTATCCAATGCTCGCGCAATCCGCTTATGGAGATTATTTCACAAACCCATCCAGATTTCTTAAAGAATTAAATGAAAATATTGTCGAAGATTGGATATTAGAAGAGGAGAGAAGGGAAGAGTTACCGGCTTCATCAGAACAAAACCTACTAGACTTTTAGATCGTTATCATCTTTTTTAATGAATTCTCTCTGATGATACATTTCATAAAAAAGCCATCCTATCGGATATAAAGGGAATAATATAGCTATTAATATTTCCGTTTTAGAACCGCGAGGTTTACCTCCATCAACAGGTAAGGTAATTCCAGCTATGCCAGCCACCCACAATATGAAAAGTACGAATAAGCCTAAAGCAAGCAATAATGCACCTAAAAAACCAATTGAATCGTAAAACGTTTTTAACATAAAAGTTGGCTTATAAAAATTGTATATTTACTGTTCTAATTTATAAAGACAAATTCATAAATGCTCCCAGTAGTTTCCATTGTTGGTAGACCCAATGTAGGCAAATCAACTATATTTAACAGATTAATTGGTAAAAGAAAAGCAATAGTTCATGATGAGTATGGAGTGACCAGAGATAGGCATTATGGTCAATCATATTGGAACGGAATAGATTTTAATGTGATAGATACTGGTGGTTATCTACCTGACGACATGAATGTAATGGTTGTTGGTATTCGAGAACAAGTTCATATAGCATTAGAAGAGTCTGATGTAATATTACTCGTTGTAGATGCCGATCATGGAATTAATACTCTCGATAAGTCAGTTTCTCAATTACTTAGACAACAGGAAAAACCAGTTTTATTAGTTGCCAATAAGGCAGATAATGAAACGCGTAGAATGAATGCCTCTGAGTTTTATGAACTTGGTTTTGATGAGGTTTTTCCTATTTCTGCTATAAGTGGCATTGGTACCGGAGATTTACTTGATAAAGTAACAGAATTACTACCTGAAGCTATACAAGAAGAAGAAGATCCTTCTCCGAAAATTGCATTTATTGGTAGACCAAATGTAGGTAAAAGTAGTTTGGTAAATGCATTATTGAACGATGAAAGATGTATAGTAACGGATATCGCAGGAACAACAAGAGATACTATCAACACAAAATTAAATTACGGAGGCAAAGAATATGTGTTGGTTGATACTGCTGGGCTAAGAAAAAGAACTAAAGTTAAAGAAAATATTGAGTTTTATAGCACCGTTCGTACTGCCAGAGCCATACAAGAGTGTGACGTGGCCGTTTTAATTCTCGACGCAATGCGAGGTTTTGAAGACCAAGACAAGAGAGTATTACGAGAGGCTGAAAAATTCAATAAAGCGCTCATTATTCTTTTGAATAAATGGGATCTTGTTACGGATAAAGACACAAATACAGTAAAAGAGTTTGAAGACTATATATATGAATCAACTCCTCAATTAAATTATGTGCCGATCTTAACTATTTCTGCTTTGAATCGAAAAAGGATTCATAAAGTCATAGATTTAGCAGAAGAGGTTATCCAAGAACGTAAAAAGAAAATATCTACTTCTGAGTTTAATAACTTTATTGAATCTATTCTTGCAATGAAACCATTGCCTATGAAAAGAGGGCAGCAGCTTAAAATTCAATATGGCACCCAGGTAAAATCAAATCCTCCGGTATTTAAATTTTTTATGAATAGCCCACAGGATTTACCTCCAAATTATCGAAGATTCATAGAAAATAAGCTTCGTGAAAGGTATGGATTTAAAGGCGTTCCGATTACAATGGTATTCAGGCAAAAATAATTTTTAAATTATATGAATAAACTTTGATGCTGATTCAATTAAGGTTTATTTTCAGATATAAATTCGAAACATATTTCTACTATTTAGATGGCTAAAAACCTCGAAAAACCAGTTTTAAATGCATTGAGCAACAATCAGAAAAATGAACGTTCGCTTAACTTTATGGAGAGAATATACCTTCCCGAAATTTTTAAGGGACTTTGGTATACTTTTAAGCAGATGTTTCAACCTAAGTTCACTATGAACTATCCCGAAGAAAAGTGGACGCCTCCTGCAATTTTTAGAGGCCGCCCGGTTCTGGTTGAAGATCATGGAAAGGAGAGATGTGTTGCATGCGGATTGTGTGCTCGAGCCTGCCCACCGTTAGCTATAAGCATGCAAGCTTCTGAGACAGAAGACGAAAAAGAGCGTTTTCCTGATTTTTTCGAAATAAACATGTTGCGTTGTATCTATTGTGGATACTGTGAAGAAGTTTGCCCTGAAGAAGCAATCGTAATGAGTAAAGATTACGATATAGTTTTTGAATCAAGAGAAGATGCAGTTTACGACAAAGATCGACTTTTAGTGCCTAAAGAAGATGTTGCAGATAGGCTAGAGTTTCTTAAAACATACAAAAATACACAATTTGGTAATTTTTGGGATTTCCAAGAAGAAAATAATATTCATTCAGTAAGAGACCGTGATACTGATTGGAATACCGGTCTTTCTCTTGTTGATATGATTCAAACTCAAGATAAAAACGACGCTACACCGGCTTCTAAAGTCTGGAAATAATAACTAGTTTTTTATAGTGATTGAAAAGAAAAGCATTGATAGCCTGATTAATGATATAAAGTATCTGAAGTATGAAGCTCGATCACTAAACAAAGTTATTGAATCGGTTCCATACTCAGAAAAACCTCTAGATGGAGCGTCAATAGTAGAGATATTTCTTTCTATTGATTCAATTCAATGTAAAGTTTTAGATTTACTTAATAGGTTAACCTCTGAAGGAATTGACATAACAATTCATCCTGACAAGTTATATCAACGAATAGAGCTTGACACCCAAAAATTAAAAAAGATTAAATTCTCTGAGGTAATAAAGGAAATCGAAAGCAATAGGTTTCTGCTTTATTCTAAAATTGAGAAGCAGGCTTCTCAATTTTTTGAAATAGAACTTAATTTAGGATCAGACAAAATTTCGATATTCAATCTATTATCAATAATGGTAGAAAAGGAGAGGGTTTTATTGAAAGAAGTAGCAGACATAGTACTAACTTTTCAGACCGATAAACACTTTCAAAGAAAAATTGCCGCTCATAAACTAAATAAGAGCTGATGTCTCTCTTAAGTTGGGTTAGTATTTTACTGCTAATCACTCTTTTATACAGTTTAATTATAGTAGTTACTACTGCAAAAAAAGCTAATTCTGTATCTCTATGGTTACTTTCGATAGCAATTATTTCATATTCGGGATCAAATATCACTTTTTTAATAAAAGGTGGCTCTGATATACTAATCAGATGGTTTAATTTTTCATCACTTGTTTGCCTGGTTAGTTTTCTGTTCGCAATGATTAGAGAATCAAAGCCTATTTTTGCTAGATTTCCTAGTTATCTTATATATCTTCCGTTTATAACTTTGCTTTTCTTTCCACTTATAGTTCACCAATCGGTAATAGTAAATTTATTACTTGGAACTTTTGAAATAGGATGTGCAACTGTATCAATCATGATGTATGGAATCAATCATATCAAGAATAAAGATAGTTCTGAACATCTTATGGCGGCATTTGTTTTCCTCACTGCTATTCTATTTTACTGGTTTACTCCTTTAAATGTTGACACAAAAACTTTGATTACAGAATTATTGATAGTGCCGGGAATAATTTTGATAACTAAAGGAATCAAAAAAAAATCTAAATAATTAAACACATGGATCCAGTTTCTGACTTTATTTTAAAAAATACGAATGGAAAAGACATCAAACTCTCTGACTTTAGAGGTAAAAAAAATGTCGTTCTACTTTTTTTCCCGTTAGCGTTCACAAGTACATGTACTGAGGAATTATGTCACACCAGAGACAACCTCAAGATTTATAATTCTCTAGATGCTGAAGTTTTGGGAATAAGTGTAGATAGTTTTTTTACTCTAAAAGAGTTTAAAGATTCTCAAAATTTGAATTTTCAATTACTAAGTGACTTTAATAGAACAGTAAGTAAAAGTTATGATGTACTCTATGAAGATTTTTTTGGTATGCAGGGTGTGTCTAAAAGATCTGTATTTGTAATTAATAAAGAGGGAAGAGAAGTCTACTCTGAAATTTTAGAGAACGCAAGTGATTTACCTGATTTTGATAAAATTCTATCTGTATTAGCAGAATTGAATTAACTTTACATAATATATATTATACGACATGTATATAATCTTTCTAATTAAATAATACTTAACTTTATTTGTACACCTAACTGCGTATATTTAAGCATGTTAACTAAAAAGGGCTCAATGAATGTATTAATTATAGAGGATGATAAAGTATTATCATTGTTACTATCTAAAATGATAGAAAACCTAAATTTTAATGTGATTGGTACGTTTACAAAAGGTTCAGAAGCTATTCTGAAAACCAGAGAACTTGATCCTGATCTTGTACTTATGGACATAATGCTTGAAGATGATATTGACGGAATAGAAGCTACTATAGAATTCCAAAAAACTAATTCAACTTCTAAAGTCATTTATATTACCGGAAATTCTGATTCTTATAATCGAGAACGAGCAAATGCAACTAACTTTATCGATTATTTAGTTAAGCCCATAAGTTTAGAAGATCTTAAGCATTCAATTAATAAAATTGATTAATTCATTCTGATTCTACCCTATTCATCTAATTTATATCAATTCGAACTTAGTTTAAATAATATTGGAATTGTATATCTAACTTGTACTGGTTTACCACGTTGTAAACCGGCTACAAATTTAGCTGTATTAATTACTCTTACAGCTTCTTCATCACAGCCAGCACCAATACCTCTAATTACTCTGGTATTAGAAACGGAACCTTCTTTGCTGATGACAAATTCAACGATCACTCTACCCTCAATTCCAGCTTCTATTGCTACGTTAGGATAAACAACTTTACTTTGTAAGGCTCTAAGTCCACCAATTAGCACAGGAGGTTGCTCAACTACAACAAAAATCTCCTCTTCTTCCTCTTTTTCATTTTCTACAGGTGCCGGAGGAGGCGGTAAAGCAACATATTCATCCAACTCAAATTCTGCATCAATCATTAAAATTTCATCTTCGAGTATTTCATCATTAGGGACTTCAACAGGAGCTGTTGGTCTTGGTGGCGGTGGCGCCTTAACTTCCTGCTTCGTCTGAATTGTTTCTTCTAAAAATATAATCTCTTCCGAAACTAAATAATCAGGCTCAGTGCCTGGAGCTAATGATAAATCCGATTTAAAGATTAAAATCAGAATTAGTAGCGATATTATTAGACCTATTTGATAAGTTATTAAGTAGTATTCTTTGAATTCTACTCTTTTGCTAGGAGTTGTGATTAGGTTTTTCATAGCTACTCCGTTTATTAAAATGTAATTCAGATTAATAAACTAATATGAAGAAACGATGAATTACTCAGGCAGGCTTTTAATCGTAATGTTTAATTTTAACTGTATAGTTACCTTTTTCAGAAGGTTTGAGATCAATCTTATCAATTATTGTATCTAAGGTAAGACTTCCACTTAGCTTAATGATTCTAAAACCATTCTCAGTTTCAGCTTTGATCGAATTTTTAACCCGGAGTGGGTCTATAACAACAAGAATCAAATCCTTTCCTTCTAAATGATCTTGATTTACATAACGCTCGATATCGTTTTCATTAATACATTTTATATACCCAAGTTCATCTAAACTAGAGGGATGAAACGTACCCTCCGAAGCAATTTCTTTCCAGTTTTGATCGTCAATTATAGTAAATAATAAATCGTATTCCATTGATGTTTAATTATATGAAAAATGAATAATAGCATCGCCCTTGTTTACTACAGGACAATTATTTAATCCAATAACCCTACCCTCTTGTCTGGCTATTATTTTTGAATGGAGCTCTCCGTACGCGCCATTTATATATCCCAATGTTTGCTTCTTTTTAAAAGTTTGACCTAATTTTATTTTAGGCAAAAAGAGTCCTGCATAACTGGCTCTCATCCATGTAGTTTTGTTGTAAATTTCCATGGGAGTTGGAGCATCTAATTTAGAACTATTCATTTTAAGATGCTTCATCAAACGAATTGTGCCTTTAATGCCTTCATTAATTCCATCTTCATCAAACCGCGATGACTCACCTGTTTCATAAACCAAAATAGGTTTCCCTTTTTTCTGGGCAGAATTCCTAAAGGATTTTGGGATTGGTTTAGAATTGATAATGATAGGAGGATTAAAATATTGAGCAAGTTCTAATGCATGAGTATTTAGCAAATCTACTCTGATTTGAGGGAAATTAGAACGACTTGCACCACCTGTATGAAAATCTACTCCACAATCGATATTGGGAATTATATATTTCATCAAAGTATGAGCCAACAAAGTAGCCAAGGATCCACCTTTTTTAACCCCCGGGAAACTTCTGTTGATGTCTTTCCCATCAGGTAATCCTCTTGAGTTCTGAATAAAACCGTAAATGTTCACAATTGGTATTGCAATGACAGTGCCTTGCTCAGGAATTACAGCATTTGAGTCAATCATTCTTCGGATAATCTCAACCCCATTCAATTCATCCCCATGCAACCCACCTGTTAACAATAGAACCGGTCCATCTTTTGGGGCCCGATAAATGTGTACTGGTAAATCTATAGAGGTTCTTGTAGGAAGGCTTGCAATATCAAAGTTGATAACTTTATGCTCCCCCAACTTAATTTGTTCTCTATTAATAGTTATTATATCAGGCATTACTTTTAATTTTACGCCTTTTTTTAGGGTTACTTTTTTGTTCTTGTACAACTGAAGTTACATACTTGATAATACTCTCAGCAATATCTTTTCCAGTTGCTTTTTCTATACCCTCTAAACCCGGTGATGAATTAACTTCTAAAATTAAAGGACCTCTTTCAGATTGTAGCATGTCTACACCGGCTATTGGTAATCCCATAGCTTGAGCTGCTGTAAGAGCTACCTCTCTCTCTCTTTTTGATAATTTTATCAAAGAACCGGTTCCACCTTGATGTAAATTTGATCTAAACTCCCCTTCTTTTCCTTGTCTCTTCATGGCACCAACAACTCTCCCATTAACAACAAAGGCTCTTATGTCTGCACCTTTACTTTCTTGTATAAATTCTTGTACGATTACTCTTGCCTTCATGCTGTGGAAGGCTTCAATAATTGATTGAGCAGCTTTCTTGGTTGGCGCGAGAACAACTCCATATCCCTGAGTGCCTTCCAAGAGTTTTACTATCAAAGGAGCACCGCCAACAGAGTCAATTAATTTATTAACTTCTTTAGAGTAATTAGTAAAAACTGTTTTTGGTAATCCAACTCCTGCTTTAGCCAATATTTGTAAACTTCTCAATTTATCTCTGGAACGAACTAAAGCTTGCGACTCTACGGCTGAAAAAACATTCATCATCTCAAACTGTCGAACTACCGCAGTTCCATAAAAAGTTACTGAAGCTCCAATTCTAGGAATTACCGCATCTAGATAAGACAAACTTTCGCCTTTGTAGAAAATGGTAGGTTTATCTTGTTCAATAACAATATCACACTTTAAGTGATCAATTACTTTAGCTTTATGTCCCTTTGCCTCTATTGCTTCAACTAGCCGTCTTGTTGAGTATAGTGAGGCATTTCTAGAGAGTATTCCTATGTTCATTTTAATTTAGCTTTATTTTGCTTTTTATTAGTTAGGTTTATTTTTGATACATCTACAAGAAACTTTTTTCTCAAAAACTTGCGTCCAATAAGGAGCGGATATTTCATTTCTGAACGGTTAGTCAGGGAAAGTTCAATTTTATAATCATCAGAAAAAAAACAGATTCTTGTTTGAATGAAAATTCTTGTCTCTGTTTGACCATTAGAACTCTTAACTTCTCTTACGTCATGAACAGGTAACGAAAATAGTCGCCCATTATAATTTGGATGTTCCGGATCTAAAAGATTAAATCGAACCCACTGTTCACCTTCATTTTCAAATTCTTCGATGTTATGGCAATGTAAACTTGAAGAAAAAGCTCCTGTATCAATTTTCGCATCAATATCTCGTAGTTCTAAATCTGTTAGATCTACGATCTCAAGTCGTCCAATAATTTCTTTTTCCATTATTTTAAGTTAAGGTATATTTGAACATTCTTCACTATTAAAAATCTATGACGTTAGCTCTTCAAAATTTTTTTAGCTAGTTTTCTGTATGAGAAAAACTATTCCGTTAATATTTGTGATTGCCTTCTTTGGAATTCAGATACAAGCCCAAATGTATGAAACCTCGTTTGCTAATGAACCAAAAGAATTTTTGAATTCTATATATGCAGAATTTGGAGGTGCGGGATTATTTCTTTCTATCAATTATGATCTCATTATTAACAAATCTTCTGTGATAAGGATTGGTGCAACACCAAATATTTTCGTAGAACCTGATTCTGAAAATTTAGGAACTTTCGATCAAGAAGATTTTAAAATTGCAGGTATTATTTCCTACTCACTACTTTTCGGAAAGCGTTCTAATAAATTAGAATCTGGCATTGGTTTAATATTTGGCGATGAAATAAAGTATAACGACGAATCGATTCCTCCGGCCATTTTTTTAAATTTAGGTTACCGCTTTGTTACAAACAAGGTGAAAGGCATAGCTTTTAAAACATCTTTCACTCCATTTATTAAAGATAAAGAGTTTAAACCCTGGATGGGAATTTCAATAGGATATTCATTCCAATAACAACAAATGCGATACAATAGTTTTCCATATTTACTTTTAGATGCTTCTAAAGCTAAAAAAAATATAAAAGTAATGAGTTCAAAAGCTTCCATGTTAAATTTGAAGTTTCGTCCTCATTTTAAAACACATCAATCTTTAAAAATTGGGAGTTGGTTTAAAAAATATCCAATAGATGGAATTACTGTATCATCGCTTAAAATGGCGGAATATTTTGCTGAAAATGACTGGCGTAGCATAACTGTAGCATTTCCTGTTAATATTCTAGAATTAGAAAGAATCAATAATCTAACTTCTTCTATTGATCTAAGAATGCTCATTGTCGATTCCAAGACTATAGATTTTCTTGAACAAAAACTTACTTCCGTTCTCGGAGTTTATATTGAAATCGATCCCGGATATGGTAGAAGTGGCATCCATTTTTCTAACAAAGAAAAGCTGTATTCATTAATTCATAAAATTAATAGTTCTGAAAAGATGAAACTATATGGATTCTACAGTCATGCAGGTCACTCTTATAAATCTAGATCAAAAGAGGAAATTAAATCACTTTCAGAACCTATAATTAAGCAATTGAGTAGCTTAAAACTGGAATATAATATACCTGTGTGTTTTGGAGACACACCCTCCTGCTCTGTAATAGAAGATTTTGGAGAGATAGATGAGATAAGTCCGGGTAACTTTGTGTTTTATGACTGGATTCAAACTCAAATTGGCTCCTGCACTCCTGACCAAATTGCAGTTGCTCTAGCATGTCCCGTAGTAGCTAAATATGACTCCAGAAATGAATTATTAATTCATGGAGGTGCCGTTCACTTTTCAAAAGATTTTGATCTAAGAGATAATGAGTCAGCATATTATGGTCAAGTAGTTAGTAATAACCGTGATGGTTGGGGAAAGCCGATTAACGACTCTTATTTGAAATCTATTTCACAAGAACACGGTATTGTATCGTGTACTCAGGATTTTTTTAATAGTATTGAAGTAGGAGATATAATCAAAATCTTACCAATTCATTCTTGTTTAACCGCAGATCTAATGGGCGGCTATATTTCTACAGATGATGAAATTATAGATCACCTTTCAGCAAAAAAGATATAAAAAAGGCTCCCTTAGGAGCCAATTTATTAGTTATTTGTACCAGGTAAACCTAAATTTTGAGGTTTCGTTGAAGACCAATTAAACGGTTTGGCTTTAACTTTTCTAGGATACACTTCGTTGAGATTGTTCGCATCATATAATCTTCCGTTTTTCATAACATGAGAAATGGAATTGGTGTTACGCAAATTGTCTAAAGGATTTTTTGAGAGAATAACTAAATCAGCAAGTTTGCCCTCTTCAATTGATCCCAAATCTCCATCCAGCCCAATAGCCTCCGCTCCTAATATTGTTGCAACTCTGATAGCGTCTAAATTATCCATTCCGCCTGAGGCGACCGACCAGAGTTCCCAATGGTAACCAAGACCTTCTAGCTGACCATGACTTCCAACACCAGCCAAAGCACCGGCTTCAACTAATTTTTTCATGGTTTCTCCATGTTTTTGGAAAACATGTTCGTCATCTCTGAACCAACCCGGTCTTCTTCTCGATTTACCAGCCAGAACTTCGTAAGGAGTGAAACGACTTAATTTCGTATCATTAAATGGATTTTCACGCGAGTAATAAAAATTCTCAGCCCAAGGTCCGCCATAAGAAACTAATAGCGTGGGGGTAACTGCCATTTTAGATTTTGCAATAACATTTACAACATCGTTATAGATTGGATAAATTGGCAATGAATGTTCATGCCCTGGATAGCCATCAATCAATTGAGTCATATTCAACTTCCAATCAAGCGCTCCTTCCGTTGTTGGCATTATATTTTGCTCTCTTGCAGCCATTAATATCCATTGACGCTGCTCTCTGTTACCCGCCAAATACATTTTGATTGTTTTGGTATCATAATATTTGCTGTACTGTTTCATAACATTTTTAGCTTCATCAAGGCTTTTAATATTATATGCCCAGTAACCGAGTCCGGGACCAGTTGAATATACTCTTGGTCCTGGCATCATACCAGTTTCAACCATGTCAGAATAAGTAAGAACGTCTGTTGAAGCAGTTTGTGGATCACGCGTAGTTGTAACCCCGTAGGCTAAGTTTGCGGCGTAGTTAAAAATCTGTTGTTTGTGTATTCCCCAATTTGGCCACATATGAGCATGAGTATCAACAAATCCCGGGGTAATTGTTTTTCCAGTCATATCCATTTCTGTAGCACCGTTAGCAGAAAGATTCTTACCTACCTTAACAATTCTGTTATTCTTGATAAGAATATCTCCTTCTTCTATAACCTCAGATCCATTCGCAGTTATAATCCTAGCATTTTTAAGTAAAATAGATGACTCAGGTATATCTCTTGTAATAGTTACATTTATGGAAAGCTCAGTAGGTTTAAACTTAGGTGTTTCTTTCTTCTCCTCTTTCTTTTCGGATTCTTCAGAATCCGAAACTTCTTCTTCATCTTGTTTTTCTTCATCCTTTTTAGCTTCCTCTTTTTTCATCTCTGCTTCTAATTTTTTTGCTTCTTTTAAACTATCAGCAAAAGCTTCTGAAGCCTCTAAATCATAGATAAAATGACCATTTCCAATAGACCAATGTACTTTTTTTGCGTCAATGCTCCATACCGGGAATTCACCACCAATTTCAGTCAGTTTTTTTGAAGGGAAAGAAGCTGAAGGAGCATTAGCAACCGAAATCGAAGGTGTATCACCTCCGGTTATAGGAACTGTAACAACATAGATATCATTGTTTACCTGAGCCAAAGCCTGATCACCAGTCGGTGCCATTAAAATTAAACCAGCTCTTGAGGGAGGATTGTTTTCTTTTGCATGATCGTTTTCAGGATGTAAAATCTCAGCAGGGCTTTTCCATACTTCATTTTGTTCTAAAGATTCTTCAAGATTAAAAGGTGAATAAGTGGTAATACCTGATACTTTGACGTGTTCTTTTTCATCAGAACCATCCCACCTGATTGATAATAAAGCTCCTCTTCTACTTAGATAAATACGATCATCAGAATTTACAAAATGAGGATTTGATCGTCCCTCCGCCCTATCAATTACATTTATTTCACCACCATCAGACTTAATCCATATCAAATCCGTTAATGCTGAAAAAGAACCTGGTCCATAAGCATCATCATAAGTTTGTTTATCAGCTCGATAAGCTACAATTCTTTTACCATCTGTATTAAAAACCGGATAAGTATAAATTCCCGATTTATTGGTTAGCTTCTCTGGTCTAAATCTTTTTGCAAAAGGATCAACCGAGTGAATTGCTCCACCGTCTTTCGCATTCCAAGAAACATAAACTAGTTTCTTGCCATCGGGTGACCATGTTGGTTGAGCTTCAGTTGCAGAAGAATTTGTTAATTTTTTTGGCTCACCATTTGGTAATTCCTGAATGTATAGATCGTTTAAAACTGTAAATGCAAGCCATTTTCCGTCTGGGGATGGAACCGCATCCCTAATCTGAGTTGCGATCATTTCTTTATCATCACTAATAGGATATTTGAATAAGACTTCAGGTCCCATTTCTAATTGTGTTTTAACAGAAAAAGGAATTTCTGTTGCATCTCCACCATCCAAAGGGATGCTGTGAATTTTACCACCATAAAAAGCTATCAAACTTTTATTATCAGGTGTAAATGACATTGCAGGAAGTACACCCATAGTAGCCTGAGATTCCATGTCATCGCGCTGAACAGGATAGGCTAGCCAATTTTCATCTCCAGTGTTTAAGTTTCTTAAAACTAAACCGGTTTTATCTTCAAATCTGCTACCGTAAACTAAATATTTACCATCCCCTGAAAGTACCGGCGTAAATGCTGAACCGTATCGTGATGTGATCGAAATTCTTTCCCCGGTTTCTCTATCGTAGCGTCCAAGCTGGTATTGCGGAAACTGTGCATTGTAATCCCAAGAACCGCTTCTTTGTGAGAAATATATATATCTACCTTCGTGACCAACAGCAGGATCTGTAGTTTTTAAACCATTTGGAGAGCTAATTAATGCAGTTCCTTTTCCTCCATCTTTATGAAAGATCCACAACTTCGGAACCCCTTTCCCTTTTGATCCAATTATATAATTTCCATCAGGAGTCCATTCACCGGCAGAATATCCATCTGTTTTACCTTTCGTAACTTGAGTTATGTCTGAGGTATCTTTCAGGTTTATGTAGTACAGATTTTCTCCGCCGCTGGCATCGGATGTATATAGAAGGTATTTGCCATCTGGGCTGTAACGAGGATGAGTATCAAACGCCATTCCATCAGTTATTTGTGTTGCTTCTCCTCCCGAAAAAGGAATTTCATATAAATCACCCATAAAGTCGAAGGCTATTTTTGAACCATCGGGACTTACGTCTACAGACATCCACGTTGCTTCGGTAGACTCTAAATCAATTAATCTTCCGGGATCTAATGGAAGGTCTTTTGATTTTTTTTCGATTTTAGCTGAATCAGAAGTATTTAAGTAGAGTTTATTAGTATCAGCATTTGTAGTAGTCTGTGCATACGTAGAAGCTGAAATCATATAAAAAAGAAGTGTAAGAAAACCCCCGTATTTTTTACACTTAGGAATATAATTAGTCATGATCGTAATTTAAGTAATAGATTAGTTTAAAGAATGAAAGCAATTTCTGCGTTAAATCAGAATAAAAAAAATATCTACTGAACAGCTTCAGAAAGTATCTCGAAATTCATTTTTTTGGCATTCATTCTGGCATGTAAGCCAACTGGAATTGTTACATTTCTATCTTCGTGACTGATCATTGCGCCATAAAAAGCAGGAATATTTAAAGGCTTTATATGATCTTCAAAAACCTGTCTCATACTCAAACTGTTTGCACCTGCATCACAATTGGTACATTTACCAAAAATAAATCCTGAAATTTGATTAAGAATACCACTTAATTTAAGATGGGTAAGCATTCTGTCAATTCTATAAACATCCTCACCTACATCCTCCAAAAAAAGAATAGAATTGTCAAAGTCAGGCAGATATTCAGACCCAATCATAGCTACTAAAACGGATAAATTTCCACCAACAATTTTACCCTCAGCTACTCCCGATCGGATAACAAATGCATCTTCTTCACCTGTAGGCAGATTATATTCTCCTTTGAGTCCGGTAATGAGAATATCTTCGAAACTCTTTTTAGTAAATGGATTCCATTCCGATTTACCTACCGGTCCATGAAACGTCACTAATCCAGTTTTAGTCAAGATAGCATTATGCAAAGAAGTGATATCACTAAAACCAATTAGTGGCTTAGGATTATTTTTTATTGCATCATAGTCAAGTAAATCGATGATTCGGTTACACCCCCAACCACCTCTTACACAAAGTATTGCATCTACCGAATTATCTAAAAACATAGTATTTAGATCAGCGGCTCTGTTTTTATCTTTACCGGCTAAGTAACCATTCCTATCTTTTACATGTTTTCCCAATTTAAGTTTAAAACCTAAACCTTTTAAAGTTTCAACCATATCATCAAATTGTGATGACTCATAAATTGGGCTTGCTGGTGCTATCAACCCAATAGTGGAATTCCAAGTAATAGATTTAGGAAGTATCAAATCAGTTTTAGCAACTGATGGTTTACCAATTTTAGAATTAATTCCGATGAGTCCGGAAAGCGCTAATGGAGCCAGGCTGACGTTTTTGAGAAATGTGTTGCGAGATATTTTCATAAAAAATTTATTTCATACTAGTTAGCGATATAAATTCTCTTTTTCAATAATGGAAATAACATGATTAGGTAAATTTTTATTAATAAAATCCTTTTCCTCGATTCTGTTTCTAATATCTGAGGAAGAAATCTCAACAGGTTCATGATCGACGAAAAAAGTTTGCTTTAAAATTTCCTTATTTACATTATTGTGATTCGTATTTGGTCTTTTTGCTACCAATAGATCAGCTTCTTCCAAAATCTTGTCGTGATGTTTCCATGTATGAAATTGAGATAAACTATCTTCACCCATACAAAATAAAAATCTAAATGAAGGGTGAATTTTCTTTAAGTATTGAATAGTTCTGAAGGTATAGGATGGCTTGGGCAGTTCATTTTCAACAGATAGAACTTTGCAATTCAGCTCTGAAAAGGCAGCTTCTAGCATCTCTAAGCGAATCGAGTATGGAACTTTCTTATGTTCTTTTTTATGAGGTGGAAAAGGGGTCAATAAAACCCATAATTCATCTATGAAACCAGATTTCAAGAATGAGTGTGCAATTTTTATATGCCCTTTATGAACAGGATCGAAAGTTCCACCAAGTAACCCAATTTTTTTCAAAATGAATTAATTGGTTTGATTGTTCTCTCGTTCTTGAACTCTCGCTTGTGCATCTTTAACGCCCTTTTCTGCAGTATCTCTCATACTTTCCGCTTCGCCTCTTCCTGAACTTTGAGGAAAAAGCTGAATATATTTTTCATAAGTTGAAATAGCCAGATTGTATCGCTCAACTTGTTTGCTAAGTACACTATTGTCAGCGTATGCAATATAAGTTTCGATTTGCTTTAATAAAGATAGTTCAGCCCATTTAGATTCAGGATATCTATCAATTACCAGATCATAATAAATAGTAGCTGCTTTAAATTGCTCAGTACGCAGATAAAACTCCGATGCTTCAAAATACTTATGAGCCAGCTTTTCTCGAAGCTCATTTATTTTATCAGCGGATTCCGGAACATATTCTGAATTGGGGTATCGGCTGTTAAATAGCTGAAATTCATCAATCGCTCTTCTTGTAGCTGTTTGATCGAGCCTGTAGCGCGGACTTTGATGATAAAGACTTAGTGCTTTTTTATAATCTACTTGTTCTCTTTTTGGATCTCTCGGATAAAAAGTGATAAAGCGGTTGTACTCAGCCTCTGCTAAAATATACCTTTTTTGGTTGAAATAACTTTCTGCCAAATAATATTGAGCATCCTGAGCATAGTTTGTACCTCTACCAATTCTGGTAACTGTTTCAAAAATTTCTGCCGCATCACTATAATTTCCGGCTTCGAACTTATCCAAACCCTTTTGGTAGCTAACATTAATTGGATCACCAGGATTTACTAACCTACTACTTTTACAAGCTGTAAATAAAAAGAGGGTGATGATAAATAAATAAGAAAATTTGTTCATACTTAGTTTAAGAATTAGTGATCTCGATTTTTAAGAAAGATAAGAAGATTTTTAAGCTCATGTTTATATTCTGAATCTTTAAACTCCTTTAATGAATTTATAGCAGCTTCATAATGCTGTTGTACTTCAAGTTTAATATCAGAAATTACATCAAGCTCATTCATTAGGTTTAACACCGTGTTAACCTGTTTGGAAGTTGAATTATTATCAGATAGGATTGAATTAATAATATTTTTTTGTTCTGAATTGCTTCGTTCTAAAGCAAGAATAGATAAATAAGTTTTTTTGCCTTCATAAATATCCCCGCCTTGTTTTTTACCAAACTTTTCCGGATCTGCGATAGCATCCAGAAGATCATCCTGAATTTGAAAGGCAATTCCCATTTCGATACCTAAATTATATAATGCTTCAGTTTGAGATAACGAAGCATGTGCTGAAACTGCGCCCATCTTAAGTGATCCGCCTAATAAAGCAGCTGTTTTACCCTTGATCATTTCTATATACTCAAAATGATCAACATCTGATCTGTTTACAAAATCCATGTCCAAGGCCTGCCCCTCACACACAGTTATTGTTGCTAGCGTAAAAGCTTTATGAATTTGAACATATTCTGTTTTTGAAAATTCTGGATTATCTCCATAAAATTCTAATTGCTTGAAGGCGTCGGCAAACATTACATCTCCGGAAAGAATAGCTATATCCTGATTCCATTTTCTAAAAACACTTGGTTTTCCGCGACGTGTATCCGCTTTATCCATAATATCATCATGAACAAGCGTGAAATTATGTAGGATTTCAACTGCGAGAGCAGAAGGTATAGCATCTTTTATTCTTCCGCCACAAATACCACATGCAAGCAGCGCAAGTAACGGTCTGATTCTCTTGCCCCCCATCTCCATTGCATAGGAATATGGCTCATACAATGATGAAGGAGATTCTGGAATATTCAATCCGGAAATCTCCTTTTGTAATAAAGTAAAAAGTTTAGTGTGTAAATCTGTTTTTGCCAATACGTCTCTTTTGAATAATTCGGGTGAATATAAGGATTCTTACACTGCCAAAAAGCTATGTTTTTTCGATTAAGTGGGTTCTATTGAGCATCTCAAGACGTTCACAGCCTAAAAGTAGCAGGATTGTTTTTAAGTCTTGTTCCCATTGCGAGTATAATTCGCAAACTCCTTCTAAGCCGTTTTCATGTATTGATTTGATAATTGGTTGGGCTGTTGCAGTAAAATTTGCGCCTAAACAAAGTGATTTAGCAATATCAAATGCTGATCTTATGCCGCCAGAGGCGATAACCTCAAATTCACGTTCCCATTGTAGTGTAGAAATATCAAGCAAACATTCTTTTGTGGATATGCCCCAATTATCGAATAGAGTATTTGGTGAAACATTTGAAGGCCGTTGATTCTCAACTTTTGCCCAGCTAGTACCTCCTGCCCCGGCTACATCAATAACTGAAACTCCAGCATTAAGTAATCTTTTAGCTGAGTATTTTGAAATCCCCGCTCCTGTTTCTTTAACTATTACAGGCACCGAAAGCTGATTTACCAGATTCTCAATTCCGTCTAAAATGCCTTTAAAATTTCTATCTCCCTCTGGTTGCATCAATTCCTGAAGAGGGTTTAAATGAACAATAACAGCATCAGCTTCAATGCTGTCAATCATCTTATGGATTTTGTCTTTTTTAAGTCCTCCGATAAGCTGAGCCCCTCCAATATTTGAACAGATAAAAGCATTAGGAGCTTTTTTTCGTACAATAGAAAAAGTTTCTGTTAAAGAGTCTTCTTCGAGCATTGCGCGCTGACTACCTACTCCAAAAGGAAGGTTTTTCATTTCGCAAAATTCAGCAATTACAGCATTTACTTGGCCTGCAGCAGTGTAACCACCCGTCATGGATGAAATAAAAAGCGGAAAAGAAAAAACTCTTCCTAAAAAAGACTTTTTAGTTGATATTTCATCAAAATTCAGCTCCGGGAGCGCATTATGTTTAAAACGAATAGATTCAAACCCGGTTGTTTCTGAGTATTGAGTTTGATCATTGACAGTAAATGCTACATGATCCTTTTTTCTATCACTGATTTCGCTCATATTATTTGTACTTTTTTTGAAATTTATAGTACGAATAGCTTTCCTATATTGTAAAAGAATAAATATAAGAATTTGAAGAAAGAAGAAATCGTAGCTTTAGTAAAAGAACATCCATCAAACAGTATAAAGTTTGCTGTTACTGATATAGATGGAATTCTGCGTGGTAAATTGATAAGCAAAGAGAAGTTTTTAAAATCTCTGGAAAGCAATGAAATTGGTTTTTGCAATGTAATTTTTGGTTGGGATGCGAACGATAGCTGTTATGCTAATGCTGAGAAAAGTGGTTGGCATACCGGATATCCAGACGCCAAAGCATCTTTTGATTTAAGTAGTATTCGTAAAATTCCGTGGGAAGAAGAAAAGCTATTTCTTTTGGGAGACTTCGAGAACTCCAATGAATTAGGCAGTATTTGTCCTCGAAATATATTAAAACGTATCGCCAAGGAAGCCAATGAATTAGGATTTTTACCAAAGTTCAGTAATGAATTCGAATGGTTCAATTTTGATGAATCACCACAGAGTATAAGCGACAAAAATTATGAAAACCCAATTCCTATTTCACCAGGAATGTTCGGGTATTCTATATTGAGAACTTCTCAGTTTAGTGATTACATAAACGACCTATTTGATTTGTTGCATGAATTCGAGATTCCGATCGAAGGCTTACATACCGAAACGGGTTTCGGAGTTTATGAAGCTTGTATTAAATATGGAGATATTTTAAATGCTGCAGATCAGGCTGTGCTATTTAAAAACAGTGTTAAAGAAATAGCATTTAGACATGAAATCATGCCGAGCTTCATGGCAAAATGGAATAAAGATCTTCCCGGTTGTAGTGCTCATATTCATCAAAGTTTATGGAATTTAAGCGATGAAAAGAATTTATTCTTTGATCCTGATAGGCCTGATAACATAAGTGAAATACTCGAATCGTATTTAGCCGGTCAACTTTATTGTCTGCCATACATTCTTCCTTTATATGCGCCCACTGTAAACAGCTACAAACGATTTGTCTCTGGATCTTGGGCACCAACCTCTCAAAGCTGGGGAATCGAAAACAGAACTACAGCTCTTCGTGTTATTAATCATGATATAAAATCAATGAGGCTAGAAAACAGAGTTCCCGGAGCAGACACCAATGCCTATTTAATTATGGCTGCAAGCCTAGCGTCAGGCATTTATGGAATAAAGCGAAACCTGAAATTAAACCTTGATGCTACAAATGGAAACGAATATGAAAATCAGAAGTCAAAATTGCTGCCAACTAATTTACATATCGCCACCAAAGCCATGAAAGAATCTGATATTGCTGAAAAACTGTTCGGACAAGAATTCACAGATCACTTTATTAGAACCCGGGAATGGGAATGGAGACAATACGATCCTCAAATTTCAAATTGGGAACTTAAACGCTATTTCGAGATTATTTAAATGTCATTTATAGATTTTGATACTATTATTAGGGAAGCCTGGAGTGCATATGACAACTCCAGAGAAATTGCTCACATCGTTGATATAAGTGCGAAAGTATCAACCAATCATGTATATCGGATTGCACTTAAAGACAAAAACTATATTGTAGCAAAACTGTCCTATTTTGGGAAATATGAACATTTTGTGGAAGACCACAGCATTATAAATACTTTATCGAACAATCTGCCCTCACCTTTTGAAAATTTCCTTGCACGTTCCTTAATGAAAGGAAATCAGCTTTACGTGCATCGATATCAAAGCGAAATTATTGATGCTTGGATTGTGTTTTACCGTCCAATTCACATCAAACAAAAACTCCCTAAACGTCTGAACAAGAATCAAATAAAGAAATTAGCTGCTCAAACGGCTCACTTTCATAAAGCATGCGATACCGTTAAAGGAACGCTTCCTGAGTCTTCGAAAACAATGCAAGATGATATCAATGATTTGCTGGATATTCTTGATGACAAATCTACCAAATATGAATACCCAATTCATCGATCATTGATACGTGAGCATTGTCATTTATTTTTAGATAATTATAAAAAACTAGGTGGGGATAAACTAGAAACAATTCCCGTTTTTGTAGATTGGAATATCGGTAACTTTTCTTTGACCCCTAATTTCAAATTATTTTCCAGATGGGACTATGACTGGTTTAGAATGAGCACACGTATGCTGGATTTCTATTTCTTTAGTAGAGTAGCATCAGATATAGGAGATAAAACCGTCTTCACATACAATGTTGATGTTATGATGGAAGAACGTTTTTTTCTGTTTCTGAAAGCTTATCACAATGTATTTCCACTAACAAAGCTTGAAATTCTATTTTTAAAAGAAGCTTATCGTTTTTTTATTCTGAATTATGTAATTAAATACGGGCGATTCTTTTTTCACGAAATATTTGCCACAAAGCTTCAAAAAGAAGCATTAGAAATTCATTTACCTACTCTAGATGAAAAGTTTGAACCGGAAATTTTACTAAACGCTTTAGAACTATAATTAATGAGCTACCCTTCTTTTTTTGATATTGCAAAACAATTTAAAGTGATTATGCTAGACTCTTACGGCGTAATCAAAAACCATAATGGATTAATAAAAGGTGCAGATAAAACTCTGGATTTTATCCGTAAGGAAAACAAACTCTTCAGAGTTTTAACTAACGATGCATCAAGAAGTCCACAACAACAGATTGAAAAGTATGTTGAATTAGGTTTGCCGGGAATATTGCTACACGAAATGATAACCTCCGGAATGATGGCAAAGCATTTTTTGGAACAAAAGATAACAAGCGGAAAAATTGCTTATCTGGGGACTGAAAATTCAGCCGACTATATTTTGCAAGCTGGTTTGGATCATATCGCTGTTTCTGACATAGATTTGAATAACATTGAAGATATATCAGCATGTGTGTTCTTAGACGATGAAGGCTTTGATTGGAATGTCGACATCAACAAAGTGGTGAACCTGCTTAGAAAGAAGAACATGCCTGTTATCTTGGCTAATTCCGATTACTACTACCCTGTTTCTCATAACGATATTGCTATTGCAACAGGTGGCGTAGCAAAGCTTGTTGAAAATATGTTGGGTAAGAAGTTCATTCATTTCGGTAAGCCTGATTCTCAAATGTTTATGTACGCTTATGAGCAGCTTATAAAAGATGAATACATCAATAAGAATGACATTTTGATGGTGGGCGATACATTACGTACCGATATCTTAGGTGGGAATAAATTTGGTGTTAAGACAATGCTGGTTCTTTCGGGAAACACTCGCGAGGATAATTACGAATCACAGATCCGATCTACGGGTATTATTCCTGATTACGTCTGTAAATCCATTATGGAATGAAATATAGTTACAACGGTCGCGATTTTTATATAAAGAGATATCCACCAACAACAAACAGATCTTTACAACCATGGAATGCAGCTGATGAATTGGTTCTTGAATTTTTGGAAACAAATAATACTGAATCAATAGTATTAGTGAATGATCGGTTTGGATTTCTGGCAACTACATTGTTTCATTTGAAGCCTATTTCAGTAATTGATTACAAAAGCCATCAGAAATCGGTAGAGAGAAACTATACGTCAAACTCTTTGGTATTAAAGTCTCGATATCTTGTTAAACCAACTGATACACTTTCTGAATTTGAAATTGGAGTTATTAAAATTCCTAAATCCGTTGAGGAATTTGAATTTCAAGTTCAGCAATTGCATAGCTCTTTGAGTGATAATGGAATGGTAATTTGTGGTTTCATGACTAAATATTTTACTCCTCAATTATTGGAGATCGCAAATAAGTATTTCCATCAAGTAGAGCAAACCAAAGCAAAAAAGAAAGCTCGATTATTGATTTTTAAAAATAAAAAAGTTACTGAGCAGCAATCACTTAAGATAAACATCGAGTTTAATGATAAAGTATATACTCAATTTCCAGGAGTGTTTTCATCAAGGAATATTGACTATGCTACACAGTTTTTTTTAGAGCATCTTAAAGTGAAAGAATCTGAGTTCAAAATTCTAGATTTGGCCTCTGGAAATGGAGTCATTGCTGATCAAATTCTTAAACAGAATCCAGATGCCGAAGTATATTTATTGGATGACTCTTTATTAGCGGTAGAATCTTCAAAGCTAAATGTAACAAATGATGCTAAGTTCCGATGGGATGATTCTCTGGAATCATTTGAAGATAATTATTTCGATTTGGTGGTTTCTAATCCTCCTTTTCACTTTGAATATGAAAACAATATTGAAGTTTCTTTGAAACTATTTAACGAAGTTCATCGATGTTTAAAGAGTTCAGGAAGATTTACACTAGTTGCCAATCAGCATTTGAACTATAAAACGCATTTGGATAAGATCTTTACTTCATGTTCTGTGGTCGCTGAAAATGATAAGTTTGTAGTTTATGAGTGTTTATCATAGATGTTAACACTAATTTTTTTTAACCCATGTAACTTCTTTTTCTTCCCCGTTTTCATATTCTAGTATTTCTGTAAGCGTACCGAATTCATTGAAGAAAAATTTATATCCTTCTAACTTTTGGTTTATTAAAATTGAAATGCTTTTTCTTATTGCTTTGCCTTCCCAACGTTCCATATTAGTACTAACTCTACTCCCTTCTTCTGAAGCTTTAATCATAGCCAAGTAATTTTTTAGCAGATAAGGGCTGACTATCATGTAATCAGAAGGGTTTTGGTAGAGTATATTGATTCTGCCATTAGGTTCGATATATAACAATGTTGGAGTCCTGCTAAACCTTTGCTGATTGTTATCACGAATCCATGTATCAAAATGGACTTTATGTTTGGAATAATCAGCTATAATTATACTTCCTTCAATAACATCTAAGTCTTGTTTACTTAAGTTGAAATTCAATTCTCTAACTGTTCCATTAAAAGAATTAAAAACAATAATACCTCTACCAAGTTTTTCTCCAGCAAAAACTAGATCTTTCAGTGGAACGTCATCAAATATTCCATTTTTTGTTTTGTCACTATAAAAATCCAGAATTTCTTGAGCTTCTTCAAAACTATTTAACCATTCTAAATGTGAATTATCTTGATTTTCTTTATCAGCCTTTCGTTGATTTTTTAATGCTCTAAGTTTCTTTTGCTCTTCCTCTTTTTCTTTTGAGGATTGCAATTTGTCTCTCTCATCCTTTTGTCGGACTAAATTATCATAAGCTTCCTTAGACGAATATCCTAAACATTTAATTGTTTCTTCATTTTCTCTTTCATTACTAAATGTGGGGATTATTACCTTTTCTCTAAGCTCTACCTTATTCAGGCTATAAGGTAATCTCGGATGAAAGTACACCTCATCATTTCTTTTGAGTTTGGATCCAGATTCAGATCCTCCAATTCTGAGATACTCATAATCTTCTCTATCATTAGGATTGAACGCTAAAAATCTGAAAAAATAGTGATCAACATCAAAACAAGAGTTGTTTGTAACTGTAACACTTGTTTCTTGAAACCAGAACATGGGATCCAATTTCATTCCTCCCGACTTTGTAACCGGATTGAATTCTAGTCTTACAGATAGAATTGAATTATGAATT
>Ga0189275_100247_pt1 | contig 47324 bp, 45 predicted proteins | sample N19A6minimetaG_FD_130329 | JGI IMG/M metagenome (GOLD analysis project Ga0189275, IMG submission 130329) | Marine microbial communities from the Costa Rica Dome - N19 A6 mini metaG | ecosystem: Environmental > Aquatic > Marine > Oceanic > Photic zone | place: Costa Rica: the Eastern Pacific...
ATGTGATGCGGTACCTACAGCTGAGACTTTAACCGCTAACGACAACTGTGGTACGGCTACTGTTACTTTTAATGAAACTACTACTGCTGGTGCTTGTGATAATGACTATACACTAACACGTACATGGACAGCTACTGATGCTTGTGGTAATGAAACAGTGCATACACAAACCATCTCGGTTCAGGATACGACAGCACCAACCTTTAACGAAGCTCTGCCTGCAGATGCAACTGTGGAATGTGATGCGGTGCCTACAGCTGAGACTTTAACTGCTTCGGATAACTGTGGTTCAGCTACGGTAACTTTTAATGAAACCACTACCGCTGGGACTTGTGATAATGACTATACATTAACACGTACCTGGACAGCTACTGATACTTGTGGTAATGAAACAGTACATACGCAAATCATCTCTGTTCAAGATACTACGGCACCAACCTTTAACGAAGCATTGCCTGCAGATGTAACTGTAGAATGTGATGCGGTGCCTACGGCTGAAACATTAACCGCTAATGATAACTGTGGTACAGCTACGGTAACCTTTAATGAAACTACTACCGCTGGTACTTGTGATAATGACTATACATTAACACGTACTTGGACGGCTACTGATGCTTGTGGCAATGAAACCATTCATACTCAAGTTATCACGGTTCAGGATACAACAGCACCAACCTTCAACGAAGCATTGCCAGCAGATGTAACTGTAGAATGTGATGCGGTGCCTACGGCTGAGACTTTAACCGCTAACGATAACTGTGGTACAGCTACGGTAACTTTTGAAGAAACTACTACGGCTGGTACTTGTGATAATGACTATACATTAACACGTACTTGGACGGCTACTGATGCTTGTGGCAATGAAACCATTCATACTCAGGTGATAACGGTTCAGGATACAACAGCACCAACCTTCAACGAAGCATTGCCTGCAGATGTAACTGTAGAATGTGATGCGGTGCCTACGCCTGAGACTTTAACCGCTAACGATAACTGTGGTACAGCTACGGTAACTTTTGAAGAAACTACTACGGCTGGTACTTGTGATAATGACTATACACTAACACGTACTTGGACGGCTACAGATGCTTGTGGTAATGAAACAGTGCATACGCAGGTGATAACGGTTCAGGACACAACAGCACCAACCTTCAACGAAGCATTGCCTGCTGATGTAACTGTAGAATGTGATGCTGTGCCTACGGCTGAGACTTTAACTGCTTCGGATAACTGTGGTGCAGCTACTGTTACTTTTGATGAAGAAATTACAAACGGAGCTTGTATGGGTGATTATATTATAGAGCGCACTTGGGTTGCAACTGATGCTTGCGGCAATACTGCAATGCATATTCAAATTATAACTGTACAAGATACTACGCCTCCAGGTTTAGTTAACCCATTTGATGAAAATATAGTAACTTCATGTGATGATATACCTCAAGTTCCTGAATTAGTTTTTGAAGATAGTTGTTCTAATAATATAAGTGTTTCATTTGATGAAGATTCAACTCAGGCTAATGACTTTGAAGACTATTCAATCATAAGAACATGGACTGTTACTGATGATTGTGGTAATGTTGCAACATTTACTCAAAATATTGATGTAGAAATTAGCAACATCATCAATGCGTTTGATGCTAATCGTTGTGTGCTAGATTCTGAGTTCGATTTATTCGATTTACTATCTGGTGACTTTAGCATGGATGGTACTTGGAGTGTTGTTTCAGGTAATGCCACTATAGATGGCAGCTTATTTGATCCTTCAACAGTAGATGTTGGCATCTATACTTTTATGTATTCAATAACTGAAGGTCCTTGCCCTACAGAAATAGAAGTTAACGTAACTATCGATGATGATTGTGTTGTTTTAGCATGTGGTGAAGATGATGTTGTTATATCTAAAACTGTAACAGCAAATGGTGATAGCTATAATGAGTTCTTCACTATAACAGGTGTAGAAGATTGTGGATTTGTAATTGAGTTACAGATATTCAATCGTTGGGGAGCTGAGATTTACAAGAACAATAATTACCAAAACGATTGGAATGGCGATGCTCATAGATCGTCTGTAGGAAGCTCTGGAAAAGTCCCAACCGGAACTTACTACTATGTTATAAATTTAAAAAATAGTGGATTGAAACCTTTTGCAGGTCCTATCTACGTAGCAACTGATAAATAAACTTAACCGAGATGAAGTTATCTAAATCAATAAGTATTGTAATATTTATATTGGGTGTCTCTACTACATTTGCACAGCAGTTACCTCAATTTACACAATACATGTTTAACACCATTTCTATTAATCCAGCTTATGCTGGTAGTAGAGAAACATTCAGTGCTGTTGGCTTGCATAGAAGTCAATGGGTTGGATTAGAAGGTGGACCAGAAACACAGACACTATCTATTCATACTCCATTAAGGAATGAAAAGATTGGTTTAGGATTATCATTTATAAATGATAAATTAGGTTATGAAAACTTTTCATATATCTATGGAGATTTTTCATATACCATACAAACTGGTGTAAACACTAAATTAGCTTTTGGTATTAAAGGTGGTTTTACACATTACAATTTAGATGAAGAGTTATTAAACGATCCTTCTGTTGTTAACGATCCTTTTTTTAATGACGTTTCTAACCGTTGGAGTCCAAATGTAGGAGCTGGTTTATACTGGCATTCTCAACGTTGGTATGTTGGTCTCTCTGCACCAAGAATATTAAACACAGACTATAATAACGGGCAACAAGGCCAATTAGACTATGTTGCTTTGGAACGCATTAGTTACTACGTTACTGGTGGTTATGTATTTGATTTAAGTGAAACCACAAAATTAAAACCATCAGTTTTACTTAAGGCTACTAATGGTGCTCCATTATCATTTGATATTTCTGCCAATTTCTTATTCAACGAAACCTTCTGGATTGGTGGTGGATACCGAATCAACGAAAATGCAGCTGCTATTGGAGGTATAGCTGACTTTCAAATATCAAAACAGTTACGAATTGGTTATGCTTATGAATACCCTATTTCAGACCTAAGACCTTATACAAGTGGTACACACGAAGTGTTATTAATGTTTGAAGTATTTAAAAGTAAACGTATAAAATCTCCAAGGTACTTCTAAAAGAATTGCATTATGAAAACAAGAATATTAGTTCTAACAATCATTTTAAGCTGTTCGTTATCGTATGCACAAACGAAGTTGGCAGATAAATTCTTTGACAATTATGGTTACATAAAGGCTATTGAACTTTATGAAAAGGGTGTGGAAGATGGTGAAAATAGTGTACACGTACTAACACGTCTGGGTGATGCCTATTATAATAATTCTAATTCAGAAAAAGCTGCTTATTGGTATGCTGAAGCTTTAAAAGAGCACAAAAAAATAGAAGCTGAATATTTATACAAATACATTCAGTCATTGAGAAGTATAGGCAACTATGAAGAGGCAGACAAATGGTTTAAAGAACTTAGTGCAGCACAACAAGGTGATAGTAGGCTTAAGGGATATAATCCTGATGAAGTAGATTTATACGCTAAATTGACTTCTAAAAATGATGGTGTTGTTAAAATTGAAAACCTAGATTTTAATTCTGAAAATTCAGACTTTGGGTCTTATATTTTTGAAGACAAACTCTACTTTGCCTCTGCCAGAGGTGGTGATGGTAAAGTTTACAGTTGGAATAAAGAACCTTTTTTAGATTTATATGAAGTTACACTTTCCGATAATAATGGAGTTGTAATTTATGGTTCTACAACAGAACTTCCTGAAGATATCAATACAGAATATCATGAAGCCTCTGTAGCTATAACTAATGATGGTAAAACAATGTATTTTACCAGAGATAACGTTAACAAACGTAATCGTATAAAATACGACAAAAAAGGTACTACGCATTTAAAACTTTATAAATCAACTTTGTTAAATGATGTATGGACTAACGTTACTGAGTTACCTTTTAACGATGAAGTATTCTCAACTGGTCATCCAGCGCTAAGTCCAGATAACAAAACTTTATACTTTGTATCAGACCGTGAAGGTGGACTAGGCCAATCTGATATTTATTCAGTAGCTATAAAAGAAGATGGTTCTTATGGTAAACCTGAAAATTTAGGAGAAAAAGTAAATACTGAAGGACGCGAAATGTTTCCTTTTGTAGCCAAAGACAGTACACTTTACTTCTCTTCTGATGGTCATTTAAATTTAGGCCTTCTAGATATTTTTAAATCAGATATTTTAAAAGGGGTACGAAACGAACCAGAAAATATAGGCTCACCATACAACAGTGGTTATGATGACTTTGCATTTTTTATAAATTCTGAAACAGAACAAGGCTACTTCTCCTCTAACCGACCAGGAGGAAAAGGAAGTGACGACATTTATAGCTTTAATGCAAAGGAATGTAAAGAAGTGGTTTCTGGAGTTGCCAGAGATAGCAAAACCAATATTATCCTATCTGGTGTCACTGTTCGTTTAATTGATGAAACCGGAAAAGTTGTAGAAGAGATTTTTACTAAAGATGGTGGCGAATACACATTTACTGTAGATTGTGATAAAACCTATACTGTAGTCGGCAGCAAACCTGATTACAAAGACGATCAAAAAACGATTGCTACAACTACAGAAGACCAAAAAGTTAATACCGTAGATTTAAGTTTAGAACCATTGATTATTGATAATCAGATTGTCATTAACCCAATATTCTTTGATTTTGACAAATGGAATATTAGAACTGATGCTCAATACGAATTAGAAAACATTGTAGATGTAATGCGCAAGCATCCTACAATGGTCATAAAAATTGAATCTCATACAGATAGTCGTGGTGGAGATAGATATAACATGAAGCTGTCTGATAGACGAGCTAAATCTACCAGAGATTATATAATATCCAGAGGTATTGATGCTAATAGAATTGAAAGCGCCATTGGTTATGGAGAATCTCAACTTCTTAACAAATGCTCTAATGGTGTTAAATGTACGGAAGAAGAGCACCAATTAAACAGACGCTCTTATTTCTACATTGTAAACGAATAATTTTACCCTCAAAATTATATCTAAAAAGCAAGCTCATTTGGGCTTGCTTTTTTATTTTTATTAAAAACAAATAAAATGAATAGGTGTCTATTTAATTTTAAGCTTCTAAAAATACTTTTAGCAACTACAGTCTTATTAAACTGTGAAAGTAAAATACATACAAAAGACACTTCTCAAAAGCCTAGTAAAGAAGTAATAATTGATACTAAAAATGATAAAGTCAAAAAAAACATTATAGTTCCAAAAGGGAATCAAATATTTGAGAATAGTGAAAAACTTTATAATCTTAAATGGGAAAATGGATATGTACTAAAATCAATAAATATATCTGAATGTGACAATTCAAATACAGATGAAGGTATATATAAACTAGATAAAAAAATAGACAGTATTACGTTTACTAAAGATTCTTTTACAATAACTTTTAAAGCTGTTGAAAATTGCTGTTCAGAATTTTTATGTGAAGCTGAAATTATTAATAATGACACATTAAATATAATTTATAATGCCTATGGATTTCATTGCTTTTGTAATTGTTTATTTGATATGAGTTTTAAATTCAGCTACCACAATAGATTAGATGACATCAAAATTGAAAAAACTAATATTAAAAGTATCATATTAAATAACAATTTGAATTCTATAATAAAATTTGAGAACATAGTGAAAACAAAATAAAAAAAGCCACAACTATTGTCATGGCTCTTAGGGGCTATTAATCAACTTTTATTGCGGTCTAACGCTTAATGAAGATATTAGTAAAGTACCATTTGCCTTCATTGTTTTTTTCGGCAGAGATATCAAAATCTGTAAAATCTCCTTCAATATTTTCTTTATGGCTTGGACTGTTTAACCAAGCATTTACAACAGACTCAGCAGAACTAAATCCGTATGCTACGTTTTCTGACACTATATTAGCGCTGGCATTAATTTGTAAACTCTGCTTTCTCTGAAAAAAGTTATCATGAGAAACATTATTTACTTCTACCATATAGTCTGTATGCGTAGAAGCAACTGCCTTAACTGTGCTGTGATCGTTTAATGGATTTAAACCTTGATTAATTCTATAAGCATTAATAAGTTCCATAATTTCTATTTCTATTTGTTTAGCCTGTGGGGCAACAGGCACTTCAATAGAATTAATTTGATCCTCAGCTGCACTATCTGTAGAACAAGATGTAAAGCCTAAGAGGGCAACGATAGCCAATAATGGCAATAGCTTTTTAGCTTTCATAAGTAGGTTAAATTTAGGTTTGGGATTACTAATTTAACAGCCTACTTACGTTTAATTGTTAAGGAAATGTTAAAATCGATTAAAAACATGTATTTTGTCGATTTTTTATGCAAAATATCGATGAAATGCACGTTTAAGAAGAAACATAAGGTGTTTAAACGATATTAATAACACTTTATCGATAAATTATTTAAGGTGAAAGTCGCTCTATTTTCCAATTATAATCTTCTTGTAATTGGTACCGGATTCTATCATGAAGTCTATTTGGTCTTCCTTGCCAAAATTCTATTTCTAAAGGTTTTACAATATAGCCTCCCCAATGTTTAGGTCGTTCTATATCTTTTCCTTCGTATTGAAGTTCTGTTGCTTTTAATTTTTCCTCTAACACATTTCTATTTGCAACAACCTCACTTTGGTTAGATACTAATGCTCCTAATTGGCTTCCTCTTGGACGTGACTCAAAATAACCATCGCTCATATTCTCTGCTATTTTTTCTGCTTTACCTTTAATAATAACTTGGCGCTCTGCAGCATGCCAAAAAAAGGATAAACAAACATTTGGATTCACTTCAATTGCCTTCCCCTTTTCACTATTATAATTGGTATAGAATATAAAACCTTCAAACGTATACTTTTTTAGTAGCACTACTCTACTCTTTGGGTAGCCATCTAATCCTATTGTAGATATAGTCATTGCATTAGCCTCATCTACATTGAAATAGTTGTCAACTTCTACAAACCAATCTCTAAATAATTCAATAGGATTATCTGAAACATTACTTAGTAATAGTTCCCCTTTTTCGTATGATTTTCTATAATTACTTAAGTCTTTTTCCATGGTTTTACGAAGTTAAATCAATATTTTGTTTCTATCAAAAAAAGTGTAGTTTTGGATACCCTTAATTCAAATAACCCTAACATGTACTTTGAAGATTCTGATTTTTCAAAAACCTTAAACTACGAAAAAATTGTTTTAGACTTTGGTACTTATTACTTGCTTGATGATTATTTTATAATTGAAATGAATGAAGGTGAGCACTTTAACTGGGACAAACTAAACACTCTTTTAAATTCACTAAGAAATTATTATGGTCACCATAAAACTTTAGCATATATAGCTAACCGCGTTAATTCTTACTCTATTGACCCTGTACTTTGGTCTTATTTTGACAAAGATGATAGTGTGTTAATTGCTGCTTCTATTGTTAGTTACAGAGACTCTACATATATAAATGCTAATATTGAAAAGAAGATGGCTAAGATTCCTTTAAAAAGAGCTCATAGTCTAGGTGAAGCCATTAATTGGGTAAAACATCTGAAAGAGTTTAATTAAAACTCAAATGATTTACCATCTTTAGCTAAAAATACATTTTCAAACTCTTCCTTGGCTTCAGACTTAAAGTCTTCATAACCATTGTAACGTGTAGAGAAATGTCCCAGAATTAATGTTTCAACATTTGATTTCTTAGCTATTATGGCAGCTTGTCGTGCCGTACTGTGCTTTGTACGCTCACATAGATTTTCATTCTTATCTAAGAATGTAGATTCATGATACAAAACTGTTGTCTTTTCTATTATAGGAATAATTTCTTCAGTATAAACCGTATCGCTACAATACGCATAACTTTTGGCAGGAATTGGATCTTTTGTTACAGTTGTATTATCTATTAATACTCCATCTTCATTAACAACATCAGCCCCTTGTTTTAATTTTCGGTAATATGCTTTGTCAATATTAGCTTCTATAACTGCATCGATGTTTAACTTACGTTCGTTTTCTTTCTCTTTGAACAAAAAACCGTTAGTATAAATACGATGTTTTAAAGGTATGGTATAGACTTCAACTTTATCGTCTTCAAAAATTAACTCTGACTCTTTTGATGTTAACTCATGAAAAATCAAAGGAAAATTTGTCCAGGAATCCGATAGCTTAAGTTGAAGAGTAATAACCTCTTTTAAACCTTTTGGACCATAAATATGAAGTTCCGTTTCACGCGTTAATAAACGGAATGTACTCACTAAACCTACTAAGCCAAAATAATGATCACCATGAAGATGAGAAATAAAAATGTGCTTAATTCTTGAAAACTTTACTTTATTTCTGCGTAACTCTACCTGTGTTCCTTCTCCACAATCTATAAGAAACATGTGGTTTTTAATTTCTAAAACCTGAGATGTAGGATTGGTATTGGTACGTGGTGTAGCGCTATGACAGCCTAGAATGGTGAGTTTCAAATTTATTAAAATTAAGTAATTCTAAAATAGCCTTTTATAAGTTCTAATTCCTTTAAAGCTGGATTTTTATTTGGCAATTTTTTGAATATAAACATTTCATTATTCTTCATTTTCGCAGTAATCTCAAAATATAACTCATCATTTTGATTAAGAAAGATATCTTCAATATCTGACACATGAAATTTTTTAATTGTTTTTAAGGTTCCAAAAAAATTAGAATATATTTCCTTTATCAAAAACCCCTTATATATAGAAGTTCTGTTTGATAATTTAATTAATCCAAGAATAAATACAATAACGATATAATAGATAATTTTGTTTAACAAATTACTTTCAAACAACTCTAATGTAGAAAATATAGGTATAAATGAAAATAGTAATAATAAAACTTGATAGGTAATATCTAATATTTGATAGTTATAAATAGTTATTCTATCATTCATATTAAAACCCTAAGTCGCGTTCAATATCTTCCATTTCTATGATGTCATAAGCTTCATGAAGTGTTGGTACTACAACCATCTCGTCTGGCATTTGATCTAAATCTGCTTTATCAGTAACTATTACAAACGATTTTTTGTCTCCTCTATGGTTATTACTTAGACGTAGAAATTCAATTATATCTTCTAAACTAATTTTATCTAGGCTAGATAAGTTAACTATGATGTGGTAATTTTTATATTTATCGTAAGCCTGCTCTATATTATTCACTAAAGTTTTTACCGACGCTTTTTCTTGGGTAATGATAGTAATATTTTCGTCTCTATCTACAATCATAACTTACTGTTTTATTTTAGAAGCTAACAAATAAATCACAGCCATTCTAACCGCTACGCCATTTTCTACCTGATCTAGTATAATGGCTTGTTTAGAATCTGCAACATCACTTGTAATTTCAACACCTCTGTTTATTGGACCTGGATGCATTATTACAATATCCTTCTTTAAGCTATCTAATAGCTCTTTATTAACGCCAAATTGCTGTGTGTATTCTCGTGTTGTTGGGAAATAGCTAATATCCATACGCTCATTCTGTACTCTAAGCATATTGGCAACATCACACCATTCCAAAGCTTTTCTTAAGTTAGTCTCCACTTTAACACCAAGATCTTTTATATATTTTGGTAATAAGGTTTTAGGGCCACACACCATAACATTAGCTCCTTGCAATTGTAAAGCGTAAATATTGGAAAGTGCTACTCTACTATGCAAAATATCTCCAACAATAACCACATTTTTCCCTTTTACAGAACCTAGTTTTTCTCTTATTGAATACGAATCTAGAAGTGCTTGTGTAGGATGCTCATGTGCTCCGTCACCAGCATTAACTATACTAGCATTAACATGCTTAGATAAAAACACACCAGCACCAGGATTTGGATGGCGCATTACCACCATGTCTACCTTCATGGATAGGATATTATTAACTGTATCTATTAAAGTCTCTCCTTTTTTTACTGAAGATTGTGAAGCCGAAAAATTAATAACATCTGCTGAAAGCCTTTTTTCTGCTAATTCAAAAGATAATTTGGTACGTGTAGAATTTTCAAAAAATAAGTTGGCAATAGTAATATCTCTAAGTGAAGGAACTTTTTTAATGGGTCTATTAATAACTTCTTTAAACTGATCTGCAGTTTCAAAAATTAAATCTATATCTTCCTTTGTAAGATATTTTATTCCTAATAAGTGTTTAACACTTAGTTCACTCATCCTTAGTTAATTTTCTATTTATCAATTAAATACACCGTGTCTTCTCCTCCATTCTCAATCCAATTCACTTTAACTTTTTGATTATCTATAGCATCTACTTGTCTACCTTTATAATTTGGTTGAATTGGTAAGTGTCTACTAAATCTTCGATCTATTAAAGTTAGAAGTTCTATATTGTTCGGTCTTCCAAAAGACTGTATTGCTGTAAGCGCAGACCTGATGCTGCGACCTGTATATAATACATCATCAACAAACACGACATTTTTCCCTTCTACGATAAAATTAATCTCTGTTGTATTTGCTTCCAAAGGTTTATCTCCTCTTCTAAAATCGTCTCTAAAAAATGTAATATCAAGATGACCTATTTGAATATTCTTAATCTTGTAGTCTTCTTTAAGCATCTGTGCCAATCGGTCTGCTAAAAATTTACCTCTTGGTTGAATACCAATTAAAACAGTTTCAGAAAAATCATCATGGTTTTCAATAAGCTGGCAAGCCAATCTATGTAGTATGATATTGACTTCTTTAGAATTGAGTAATACTTTTTGACTCATGTAGTTTCCAAACGTTGTTGGTTAGCAAAGTTAAGTTAAATTATGAGAGTTTCAAACTAATATAATAGCAATAAAAAAAGTCCATGCTTAAACATGGACTTTAGTATTAAAAGGGTTATTACAAATAAAATTAGTACTTAATAAATTTATGTGAATACAACCTACGTTCATCAGCTATATTCAAAATATAAATACCTTTTGTTAAATTAGTAATATCAATAGTATTGTTTTGATTTAGATTATCTGAAGAGTTTACGAGTCTTCCATCTATACCATAAATTTGATATTGGGAAAAATTTGCACTCTCAGACAAGTTAATTCTGTCTTTTGTTACCGTAAAATCAAATGCATTTTCTTCAATATCATCAATTGATAGTGTGGCGTCAAAACTACTCGTCATTGTTATAAGTGTTCCTTCTAGCAAGCCTTGCAAGTCAATAAGTGCTTGGGTATTCTTAAATACTCTTAAATAATATTCGTCAGAAGGGTTCACATTATCAATTACTAGATCAAAACTACCTCCTGCAAGTACAAATACCTCATAAGAATCGCAAGATACTTCTTGTACTACGTTGGTATCACCACCTGGAGCAAGCAGTATTTGATAATCCATGTTAGCCAATAAAGTTAATCCTGAGCTAACCATACCAATTTCAACTTTGTTGTCACCAGAACTTACAGTATGCCTGTAAAATACATCCTCTGATGCATTGCATACAGGTAATAATCCTGAAGCTGTTGCTGAAGTGAAATCTAAAAGATTAACACTTACATTTGTTCCATCAACATCAATTGCGTGATCAATTGTGTCGCCACTTTGAGCACTTAGTACCGAGTAGGTCAAAAGTGCAATACTGAGTAAGATTTGTTTCATAATATAGAATTTTGGGTTAAACATGTCGTTATTATGATAAGGGCTAATAAGTGGGGAAGAACATTTAAATCAACCTAGTTATTTGATTGATATTCACTAATTTATAAAAGCCCAGTCAGTTTCTATGTAAGAAATAGATGAAACAAACATTATTTTAACAAAAAAACTGTTAAAAATATATTTTTTTAACAGTTTAATAATTAAATTCTTACTTTTTAAAATAAAAACTTACATATAAATCAAAAAAAAGCCTCTCAATTTTGAGAGGCTTTTCTATTTATTAAGGATTGAATTACTTCTTTCCGTCCATTTTATCTTTAAGTGCTTGCAACGCATCGTTTGCATCACCTAAAGTTGGTTTAGCTTCTGCCGCTTGTGCTTCTGCTTTTTTAACAGCTTGCTTAACGATTTTAGCTTCTTCTTCTCTAAATACTGCTGTGTGAGATGCTACAACTCTTTTGAATTCTTTATTGAACTCAATGATTTTGAATTCAGCCTCTTCACCTTTAGCCAACTTAGATCCATCTTCTTTTTCTAAGTGACGTTGTGGTACAAAAGCAACGATATCTTCATTGAACTCTATTGTAGCTCCTTTGTCTACCATTTCAGTAATAGCAGCAGTGTGAGATGTACCTACAGCAAACTCTGTTTCGTACTTATCCCAAGGATTCTCTTCAGTTTGTTTGTGACCTAAAGATAATTTACGTCCTTCAACATCTAGTTCTAATACTACAACGTCTAACTTATCGCCTACGTTACAGAATTCTGATGGGTGCTTAATTTTCTTAGTCCAAGATAAATCAGAGATGTAAATTAACCCATCAATACCTTCTTCTAATTCAACAAATACGCCGAAGTTAGTAAAGTTACGTACAATACCTGTGTGTCTAGAACCTACAGGATACTTAGACGTAATATCTGTCCATGGATCTGGTGTTAATTGCTTAATACCAAGAGACATTTTTCTGTCTTCTCTATCTAAAGTTAATACTTGAGCTTCGATTTCATCACCTACAGAAACGAAATCTTGAGCTGAACGTAAGTGCGTAGACCAAGACATTTCACTAACGTGTACTAATCCTTCTACACCATCAGCTACCTCAACAAAAGCACCGTAATCAGCGATAACCACTACTTTACCTTTTACTTTGTCACCAACTTTAAGATCTTCACCTAAAGCTTCCCAAGGATGCTTAGATAATTGCTTAAGACCTAATTGAATTCTAGATTTGTTTTCATCAAAATCAAGAATTACAACATTTAACTTCTGATCTAACTCAACAATCTCATTTGGATGGTTGATGCGAGACCATGATAAGTCTGTAATATGAATTAAACCATCTACACCACCTAAATCGATAAAAACACCGTAAGAAGTAATGTTTTTAACAACACCTTCTAATACTTGTCCTTTTTCTAACTGGCCAATGATTTCTTTCTTTTGCTCCTCAATATCAGCCTCGATAAGTGCTTTGTGAGAAACTACTATGTTCTTAAATTCGTGGTTGATCTTAACAACTTTGAATTCCATAGTTTTATTAACGTACTGATCGTAATCTCTAATTGGCTTAACGTCAATTTGAGAACCTGGTAAGAATGCTTCGATTCCGAAAACGTCAACGATCATACCACCTTTAGTTCTACACTTAACGAAACCATTAACGATTTCACCAGTTTCGTGAGCTTTATTAACTCTATCCCATGCTTTAATTACACGAGCTTTTCTGTGAGATAATACTAACTGACCTGTAGCATCTTCGCGTACATCAATTAATACTTCTACTTTATCACCAACTTTTAAATCTGGATTGTAACGGAACTCGTTAAGAGAAATTACACCTTCAGATTTAGCGTTAATGTCAATAATAGCATCTCTATCAGTGATGTGAATTACTTCACCTTCTACAACCTCGTCATCTAAAGTGTCAACGAAATTTTCAGATACTAATTTTTCAAATTCTGCAAGTTTAGTGTCCTCTACCTGCTCAATTCCTTCTTCGTAATTGTGCCAATCGAACTCTTTTAAGAATTTTTCTGGATTTGCCTGAGCTTCAGAAACTACTGGAGCTTCAACCGTTTTTGCTTCAGTTGCTTCAACCTCAGCTTGATTTGTTTTGTTTTCAGCCATTGCTGATTAAAAATTTGTATTCTGTATTTTTTGAAAGCTAAGCGGAAAAACCTACAGAAGTTAATTAAAATTTGTTTTGATTTACCTTTTCTACTTTTCCAAGTCCGCTAAAAAGGAGCGCAAAATTAATCATTTTCAAACAATTAACAAACTATTATTAACATAATTCTACATGCAAAGAAAGTGTTAGCCGTATAATAACAATATATTAAATATTTAGTGACCAATATTCACTTTCTGTGTCTTAATATTGAATACGAATTTGATGCTTTAAAAATCAAAAAATTGGCATATAAATTGGTATATTTACAATACTATTAATACTTAAAAATTAAAACAATCATGGTTAAAGCAAAGTACCAAGACGTTCTGGATTTAGGGGAACAATTAAACATTCAAGATGGTAAAGTTGAAGTTGAAAACGGTCAACTTAAAGTTTGGGGAACAGCAGCTACTCAATACGAGAAAAACTTACTTTGGGATAAGATAAAAGAAATCGGTGGTGATGAACCTTCTGATATTATGGCAGACATTAAAGTTGCTGATGAATCAGTTTATGCTAGACATACTGTGAAATCTGGTGAAACTTTAGGTAAAATTGCTAAACACTACTATGGTGATGCAATGAAATACAAACAAATTTTTGAAGCGAACACTAATATTCTTAAAAATCCGGATTTAATTCATCCAGATCAAGAATTAGTGATTCCTAATCTATAATTTAGAATTTGATAATAAAAATTAAAGCGACCGATTGGTCGCTTTTTTTATGCTTTAGACTTTGCTAGTTTTAGCAACGTTTCTATTTGTTCTTCAATTGTTAAATCCGAGTTATCGATTTCGATAGCATCATCTGCCCTTACTAAAGGTGAATCTTCTCTTGTAGAATCAATTCGATCTCTTGTAGTTACATTTTCTAAAACCTCGTCATAACTTAGGTTGTGACCACGTTCTAATAACTCTTTATAACGTCTTTGAGCTCTGGTTTCAGCAGAAGCTGTCATAAATATTTTTAACTCAGCATCAGGAAAAACAACAGTACCAATATCTCTACCATCCATTACAATGCCTTTATCCTTTCCCATTAACTGTTGTTGTTCTACCAGTTTTTGACGCACTTCAGAAATTGTTGCTACGGGACTTACATACTTTGAGACTTCTAGAGTTCTAATCTCCTTTTCAATATTTTCACCATTTAAATATACTTCGGCAAATCCTAACGCTTCATTAAACTTAAAGGTTATATGTATTTCTTTGAGTCGTTCAATAAGTTTTTCAGAATGAAAGAAGTCTTCTCCTATCAATTCGTTTTTCATAGCAAAATAAGTCACTGCCCTGTACATAGCACCTGTATCAACATAAATATAGTTGAGTTTTTTTGCTAATTGCTTTGCGATAGTACTCTTACCTGTTGAAGAAAATCCATCTATAGCTATGACTATTTTACTCATATATATTTTATTATCGTCTTCGTCTTCCGTCTAAATCTATTTGAAGCCCAAAGAAACTAGTATTTGATGCACTTGTGTATCTGGCATGTGTATAACTGAATCGCATGGAATTTAATCGAATACCTACACCAACTGACAAACCAGAAAAATTTCTTTGATCTACAATTCTTAATTCTTCTGCACGTCTAAAGTTATAACCAAATCTTAGATTAAAGCCACGTTCTGGCCATAACTCGGCTCCCAATATTAAATGACGTAAAGCATTGTTAAAAAACCCTACTTTCTCTTGCGTCTGGTTTCCATCTAAATCTGTTGTTGCTCTGGCAGGATTAGACACACCTATTGGCCATTCTTGTAAATTCTCCATGGTTAAATGCCATCTAATTGGAACATTTTCCAAGGTTTGCGACATCCCAAAATTTACTTCAAATGGTAAAGGTTCATTTTGGCCTGCATACGTTGTAAACTGAGTCCCGAGATTTCTTACCGTTAATGCTGCATGAAAATCTAACTTTTCATTGATGTACATGATACCTAAATCTACTGCTCCTCCAACCGAATTATACTGTTCTAGTAAAGATGTAATAATCTTCACATTTGCTCCTACATAAAAATCCGTGAATGGAATGTTGTAATTATAACCTGCTGAAATAGCAGCTTCATTACCACTGAAGGTTCCTGTGGAATTTCCATTAACATCATATCCATCAAACGTTCCGTAGTTAATATAAGTTACACCAAAATGAAACGTTTGTACATGTCTGTCCCAAGTATACGCATATGCTGCTGAACCATAAGTAATACCACCTAAATAACTAGATACATTTACAGCTAGTTGATTGTGCATTTGATAATTTAAAGACGCTGGATTATACAAGGCTTCCGTAACATCATGATCGAAGTTGGTTATAATTTTACCTCCTAATGCAGCTTGCCTTGGTGATGATACAAGGTTGAGAAATTGATAAGTAGATTCGCCACCCAATTGAGCAAACAATGGTAACGCTAAAAGCATAAAACAGAATTGGGTAACCCTCTTTATCATAGATTTTGCAAAATAAACAAATCTATCTTAAAACGATGATATGATTTTTTTATTTTTTGAGGTGATTTATTTCTACTTTAACTTCAAGGTCTGCCCTACTAAAATCAAATTATCAGTAAGTCCGTTTAGAGATTTTAATTCATCAACTGTAAGTCCATTTCTTTTGGAAATATTATATAAGGTGTCACCTTTAGATACTGTCCAAATCGAATTGTATGATGATACTTTTTCATCTGCAGAATGCGAAACATTTAACTCTTGACCTACCTTTATTAAGTTTGAAGTTAAACCATTTTTAGTTTTCAATTCATCTACTGTAAAGCCATATCGTTTACTTAAACTGTAAAGTGTATCTCCATTTTCTACGATATGTCTACCAGAATTGTTTTCGGAAGAAACGATAACAGTAGAATCTTCTACTTTTGCAATGTTTGTGGTAGCTTCAGGTTGGGCTTCAAAATTTCTAACTCTAAGCTTTTGCCCTGCATCAACCAGAGTTGTTTCTAAATTATTAGCTTCCTTTAAAGCTGTTAATGTTGTGTTGTATTTATTGGCTATATCTAAAAGCGTTTCGTTTTCTTTTACAGTATGATATTGCGCTTCTATTTGTATTACTGATGATTCTTTGAGTTCATTATTATATTGCTTTGCAAGAGAATCAGTCGTAACAATTACTGTTTCAGTATCGGAGTTCACTAAAGTAATTTCTCCAGTAATCACATTAAGCTTTGCAGGTTTTCCATCTAAGATTACATCTTTATATTGCCCTTCTTCTTGACTAAAACAATTTAGCCATGATAAAAGGGCAATACTAATTGTAAAAACTAACTTAGAGCTTTTTAGCATTCTTTACTTTTTGATTTGTAATCGCAATATCTAAAACCTCACTCATATCTTTTACATAATGAAACGTTAGGCCTTTTAGATATTCTGGTTTTATTTCGTCAATATCGCGCTTATTATCTTCACACAAAAGAATCTCTTTAATTTTTGCGCGTTTAGCGGCTAAGATTTTTTCTTTAATTCCACCAACAGGCAACACTTTTCCTCTCAAAGTAATTTCACCCGTCATAGCCAAACTTTTCTTCACTTTACGTTGCGTAAACAACGACACTAAAGACGTTAACATCGTAACACCAGCACTTGGTCCGTCTTTTGGTGTAGCACCTTCCGGAACATGAATATGTACATTGTACTTATCAAAAACTTCAGGATTTATACCAAACTCATCAGCATTTGCTTTGATATATTCCATAGCTATCGTAGCAGACTCACGCATTACCTTACCAAGGTTACCTGTTATGGTAAGACTACCCTTTCCTTTAGAAAGTATAGATTCAATAAACAAAATATCACCTCCTACTCTAGTCCAAGCTAAGCCTGTAACCACACCTGCTACGTTATTATTTTCATATTTATCGCGTTCTAATCTTGGCGACCCTAAAACTTCAATAATATCTTCGTTAGAGACTTTGACGTTGTAGTCCTCTTCCATTGCGATATTTTTGGCGGCATAACGCACCATTTTTGCAATTTGCTTCTCTAATCCTCTAACACCAGACTCACGCGTATAACCTTCTACAATTTTTTCTAATTGCGGCTTACCTATTTTTAGTGCTTTGCTATCTAAACCATGTTCTTTGAGCTGTTTTGGTAATAAGTGACGCTTTGCAATTTCAACTTTTTCCTCAATAGTATAACCCGTAACATTAATGATTTCCATACGATCTCTTAATGCTGGCTGAATGGTATTAAGGCTATTAGACGTTGCTATAAACATAACCTTAGAAAGGTCGTAACCCATTTCTAGGAAGTTATCATAAAACTCACTGTTTTGCTCAGGATCTAAAACCTCTAACATCGCAGAAGACGGATCGCCTTGATGACCAGAAGACAATTTATCAATCTCATCTAAAACAAACACAGGATTAGATGTGCCAGCTTTCTTTAAACTCTGAATAATTCGTCCTGGCATTGCACCAATATAGGTTTTTCTATGACCTCTAATCTCAGCTTCGTCACGTAAGCCACCTAGTGAAATTCTTACATATTCTCTACCTAAAGCCTCTGCAATAGATTTTCCTAAGGATGTTTTACCAACACCTGGAGGTCCGTATAAACAAAGTATTGGCGACTTCATATCATTTCGAAGTTTTAAAACTGCCAAATACTCTATGATTCGTTTCTTAACATCGTCTAACCCAAAATGATCGCGATCTAGGATTTTCATAGCACGTTTTAAATCGAACTTATCCTCACTGAATTCATTCCATGGTAAGTCTAAAAATAAATCGAGATAATTACGCTGAATAGAATACTCTGCAACCTGAGGATTCATACGTTGCATTTTGGCTAATTCTTTGTCAAAATGCTCTTTTACCTTATCATCCCAATTCTTTTCCTTAGCACGTGCTCTCATATCTTCTATCTCCTGACCAGAAGACACACCACCACCCAATTCTTCCTGAATGGTTTTCATCTGTTGATGCAAGAAATACTCACGTTGTTGCTGGTTCATATCACTTTGAACCTTACTTTGAATATCATTCTTTAACTCAAGTTTTTGATATTCTAAGTTCATATATTTTAAAGTCTGAAGCGCACGTTCTTTTAAATCATTGATCTTTAAAAGCTCCTGTTTTTCTTCAACCTTAAGATTCATATTTGAAGACACAAAATTCACCAAGAACGAGTTACTTTCTATGTTTTTTATAGCAAAAGTAGCCTCCGTAGGAATGTTTGGACTTTCTTTAATAATCTCTAATGATAAATCTTTTATAGAGTCTATTATTGCTGAAAATTCTTCATTTCCTGCTTCTGGTTTAGTCTCAGATAAATCAGAAATTGTTGCGGTTAAGTATGGTTTTTCTGAAATAACTTCATTAACCATAAAACGCTTTTTACCTTGAATAATAACCGTTGTATTACCATCTGGCATTTTTAGCACTTTAAGAATACGTGCAACTGTACCTGTTTTATAAATGTCTTGAGCAGATGGGTTCTCAACCAATTCGTCTTTTTGCGCTACAACACCTATAACTTTTCCTCCTTTATTGGCATCATCTATAAGTTTGATAGACGTGTCTCTTCCTGCTGTAATAGGAATTACAACACCTGGAAACAACACCGTATTTCGTAATGGTAGAATTGGTAAGGACTCTGGTAAAGATTCATTATTAATTAATTCCTCATCTTCTGGAGTCATTAATGGAATTAATTCTGAATTTTCGTCAAAATCCTGCAATGACAAACTGTCAAGACTTAAAAAATTTGATTTCTTCATATTATTTTTAAGCCATTCTGTCATTAAAAATAGCAGAACAGCATTTGTTTAAATGTATTAATAATTAACTTTATATTGAATATCAGCGCATTAGAAGATATTCAAAGTTATTCACACTTGTAATAATTCAATTGTTATGCCATTACCTTTAGGACATCTTAAAAGTTTTTTTACTAAAAGTGTAACAATGTACAAACACCTCCATCTATAGAATAAAGCAATTGTTTTTTTGACATCAACCAATCAAAATATCGAGCAGTTATTAGTGCTTTGTAAATCTTGTAACCAACGTGCGCAGTTAGAAGTTTACAATAGATACAACAAAGCCATGTATAACACAGCTTTGAGAATTGTAAAAGATTCTTATAAAGCTGAAGACATTATGCAAGAATCATTTTTAACGGCTTTTACAAAACTTGAAACTCTGGAGGATACCAAATTATTTGGTGCATGGTTAAAACGTATTGTGGTGAATAATAGTATTGCACATTACAACAAAACCGTAAAACAAAATGAAGTGCCTTTAGAAACAATAATGTATAAAGTTGAAGATGATAACGGCATTGAAGAGCATAGCCAAAACAATGATAAGGTGAAACAAATAATCAGTATGATGAAAACCTTAAAACCTAATTATAGTTTAGGGTTAACACTTCATCTCATTGAAGGCTATGATTATGATGAAATCTGTGATATTATGGATATTTCTTATGCAAATTGCAGAACCATGATTTCTAGAGCCAAAGAAAGTTTAAGAAAGAAATTAGAGCTAACAGCCTAAATTATTGATGTATGGAAAAAGATACTATAAAAGATTTGTTTGAAGGACTTAAAGGTGAGTTTGATATCAACGAGCCTAAGTCAGATCATGAAAGTCGTTTTTTAGATAAACTGAATGCAAATAATGTTGCTTCTGTCGAAACCAAGAAAATCATAAACTTTAATTGGAAACCATTGATAGCTATTGCTGCCTCTGTAATTATTTGCTTAGGTGTATTTACGACTATCAATGCGCAACCAGAAGTCATGGATTTAGCAAGTGTGTCGCCTGAAATGTCCGAAACTCAAGATTTCTTTACAACCACAATTAATGCTGAATTAAAAAAGCTAAACAGTGAGCGTTCACCTTTAACCGAGCAAGTTATTACAGACGCTTTAAATCGAATTGAACTGTTAGAAAAAGACTATCAAAAGCTAAAAACAGATTTAACTGAAAGCAACAAAGACCAGCGTGTTATTTATGCTATGATCAACAACTTTCAGAACAGAATAGATGTTTTAAACACAGTTCTAGAACAAATTGAAACTATTAAAGAATTAAAAACCAACAATGATGAACCTAAAAATACACTTTAAAATAGCACTACTTGTTTTGCTAATGCCATTTATTGCATTAGCAAATACAAGCCCTAAAGTTGCTAAAACCACTAAAGAACACAACATTAAGAAGTCCTTTAATGTATCTTCTAATGCTACCTTAAAAATCAGTAATAGTTATGGTAATCTCGAAGTGATTACTTGGAATCAAAACAAAATTGATTTTGATATTACCATTAAAGTTACTGGTAATAATGCCGAAAAAGTTGAAGACCGTTTAAAAAATATTGATGTTGAGTTTTCATCGAGCAACGATTATGTATCTGCTATTACCAAAATTGGAAAGAATGACAAAAGCTGGTGGAATTGGGGTAAAAAGATGAATCTTAAACTAGAGATCAATTATGTTGTGAAAATGCCAATGTCTGGCAACGTAGACCTTAATAACGATTATGGTTCAATAAACCTTGATAGATTAGAAGGTAGTGCCAAAATTATATGCGATTATGGCAAAATTACAACCAAAGAATTACTTTCAGACAATAACGAAATCCGTTTTGATTACACCAACAACAGTTACTTCGAATACATTAAAGGCGGAAGAATTAATGCCGATTATAGTGGCTTTACAGTAGCCAAAGCCGAAAACTTAAAAATCAATGCAGATTACTCAAATTCTGTTGTTGAAGTTGCAGAAAATGTAGAATATGTATGTGATTATGGCTCTCTAAAAGTTGATAACGTCAATAATCTTAGTGGAAACGGAGACTATCTATCCCTTAGATTAGGAAACGTTTACAAAAGTGTTAGAGTTAGAGCTAACTATGGGTCTTTTAAAATAGATCGTATGGCTTCAAAAGCCAAGAATATTGATATTAATTCTGAGTTTATGGGTATTACTATTGGCTATGATAGCAACTATAGTTTTGATTTTGATATCAATTTAGAATACGCCTCATTGAGAGATTCAGACGCATTTAATTTTACAAATAAGGAAGTTGATTCTTTTGAAAAAAAATATAATGGTTATCACGGCTCTAAAGGTTCTGGCAACTATGTAAAAATAAAATCACAGTACGGAAGCGTAAGCTTTAAACAACAATAATCAAAAAAAACGAACAGTAACCAAACAATTCAAAAACATGAAATTATTAAAATCAATTATGCTAGTCGCTTTTCTCTTTAGTGTAACAACATCTTGTGCACAATGGGGAAAATGGAAAAAAGTCAAAGGTGATGGAAACATCACTACAGAAAACAGATCTACTGGCGATTATGATGGCTTAAAATCTGCAGGACCAATGAACTTTAAATTGGTACAAGGCAAAGAAGGAAACATTTCGATTGAAGGCGATGCTAATCTTATGGAATACATTGTTACCAAAGTTGAAGGTGGTAAACTTGTTGTAAAGGTCAAAGACGGAATTAATCTAAGACCAACAAAGACTATTATTGTAACAATTCCTTATGAATCTATCAACTCTGTATCCTTAGCTGGCTCTGGAGATATTGAAAATTCAGGGACTATAAAATCAGATCATTTTGATGTATCCATTGCAGGATCTGGTGATATAGATTTAAATATTAGCTCTAACTCAGTTGAAAGTAGTATTTCTGGCTCAGGTGACATTGAGTTAAGTGGTTCTACAAAAGATTTAATGACAAAAATAACAGGCTCTGGAGATTTTGATGGCAGCGATTTAGACAGCACTAATGTCACTGCAAAAATTACTGGTTCTGGTGGTGCTAATGTGGTATGCAATGGTGAACTTAAAGTAAGAATTACAGGTTCTGGTGATGTAAAATATTCAGGAAAACCAACAAACAAAGACACTAAAGTAACAGGTTCTGGTAGCGTTAGCAACTAGTTCCCAATCAATCAACCAAAAAAGAAGAAAGGACAAGTGTTTGCTTGTCCTTTTTTAGTTTTCTCATCCATATATTATTTCCAAGACGGAAATTAGCTCCAATTCATCATTAGAGATTTTAAACATGAATATAGAGGTTGAACCAAACTGAATTCTATTTTCGTATGAAGTCTTTTGTTTTGACTCAATAATTTCAGCAAAAAACACATCATTTTTTATTTCTGAAAAATAAATCTGCACTTTGCCTCTCCTTCTTAAATTCATTTTTTTAAGACGCTCATTAATAAAATTCTCTTTTTGTTCATTGATTATGATAGTCTCGATTGATAAGTGCACATCAATGTTTTTTAATTCTTCAATAAACAACTTTCCCATTTTCTCAAAAACCACAACCTCACTAGACACATGAAATTGTTTTTTATTTTTAGTTATAGAGGAGTACTCTTTTGAATCAAGAATAGCATTCAAAGCTTTTTCATACTCTGAAATTCCTTCATTATTAAAAGGGCTGCTAACTAAAATCAATAAGAGTATAAATATTAGGCTTTTCATATTCTAAATAAATTACTTCGTCCCAGCTTCAAAATCTACTTTCCATTTTTCCCATTCGTCTAAGAAATAGTTAAGGATAATTGGGTTATCTAAAGTATTCTGTTTAGTGTCTGCAATGATAATATCCTTAGGAAATATAAAGGCCTGTTCTATTTGGTTTGGGTTGAGATATTTTAAATCTTCTGGCAAAGCTTTAGTATCAACTTTACTGTTGTTACCATCATGTCTGGCAATAATAAATCCCCAATCTCCAAACGATGGTATGTAGGTATGATAAGGTTGTACGTCTTCAAAAACTGATGCTAGTGTATTATTAATACAACTAAAGACTTTGTTTGAGAAATAAATTTCACCAGATTGAGTTACAAAAACACCATCCTTTTTAAGGTTTCGCTTTGCCATTAAAAAAAACTGCTTGCTGTACAATCTTGCCAATGCCTGATTGGTTGGGTCTGGCAAATCTGCAATAATTACATCATACTTTTCAGTATTATTAAACAGATAAGTAAACGCATCTTCTGGTATAAGGTTTACTTTTTCATTTTTTGCTGCATTAGCGTTAATATCCTTTAGATATTTGTTCTCTTTTGCCAAATAAAACATGGTACTATCAATATCTACAACATCTACGTGCTGCACAGAACTATGCTTTAGCACTTCTCTACTCGCTAAATTTTCGCCACCACCAAGAATTAAAACACGCTTTGGATTATAATGCATTGCTAAAGGAATATGTACTAAAGACTCATGGTAACGATGCTCATCTGCAGATGAAAATTGTATTACCCTATTTAGATACAACCTAACATCCCCTTGTGTTTTGGTCATTACTATTTTTTGATACGGTGTTTGCTCATTCAATACAATCGGACGCTTGTAAATTTTCTGATCCCAAACTTTTAAAAGTTTACCACCAAATAACACTAAAACCAACAATGCAATGACTGCTAAAAAACCAAAAATACTGTTTCGCTTTTTGTCTTTGAGCAAGGTGTAATTCAAAAGAATACCTAAGACAATATTTACAATTCCGAAAATTAGCGACGAATAGTACAAGCCAACAAATGGAAGTATAATAAATGGGAAAATTAAGGTAGCTATGAGTCCACCAATATAATCTAAGGACAATACGTTAGAAAGGTTGTTTTTAATGTTGCTCTCCTCTAAGGCAAAGGTTAGCAACGGCACTTCCATACCTGTAAGTAAGCCTATTACAAAAATAATTGCCAAACAACTAATTTGCAATATCATTGGAGACACGTACACAAATAGCATATAAAGCAAAGGCACAGAAATACCTCCAATAAAACCAAGTAAATACTCAACATTGATAAAAAACGTCAGTGGTTTATCCTTGAAAAATTTAGATAAAAAGGCACCTATTCCCATGGAAAACAGATACACACCAATGATTATGGAAAACTGTCTTACACCATCTCCCAAAAAATAAGTTGCAGTAGTAGAGATTAGTAATTCGTAGATGATTGAGCATAAACCTGCAATAAATACTGCAAATGGAATTAGTGCTTTTTTATTCATTAAAAATTGATTATGTTTGAGCAAATTAACCTGTCAAAGATGAATAAAAAAATTATAACTGGTCTTGCTTTAACTAAAAAAATAACGCTTATGGCTGCTGTAGCAGCTGCGTTTGCACTTCAGAGTTGTGGCGACGACGATCCAAGTCCACGCATTAAAGATGCACAGCAAGAAACTGTTTACGAATCTACACAAGGTGTTATCACTGAGGTTGAAGAAGTAGAACCAGGAAATGATTATAAAATCATCGATGAGCGCTTAATTGACGATAAAGATAAATCTCTTGCTATTGTACATACATTAGAAGGAACAACAGATACATTATCTTTAAGAAAAATGAAAAATGACGAGTCATCTTATAGTCGTCATTCGGGTTTAAGAAGCATTCTGTACTACTCGTTAGCAGCTTCTTATTTTAATAGAAGTTTACGTAACGTTACACCAAACCAAAGTAACTACAAAAATGCTTCAGCTTATAATAAATCTACAGGATTAAAAAACGATTTAAGAAGCTCTGCAACGTCTCGAAGAGTAAGTGTACCAGGAAAATCATCTAGAGGATATGGCAGCGGAAAGTCGTTTAGATCGTTTGGAGGATAGTCGTTTTAAAGAGACAAAACGTCTTAAAAAGAAACACGTTCCACATCGCTTACATTGGTATTTAGAAGAAGATTATTTTTCTGAAGAGTTACTTGGTATTTATCGTTCTGAGGTAGAACAATTGCGTCGTATTTCTGATGAAGCGTTTTATTTGTTTCAGCGTGCTACAGACAAAATTATAGCCGAGCATAAGTTAGGTGAACTTGGTATTCCGTTATCGTTTCAAAAATGTATTGAACACAGCTGGAAAAACAAGAATAAACATCCTTTTCTTTATGGTCGATTTGATATTAATGGAGGTTTAAAATCTGATTATGGTCGCATTATTGAGTTTAATGCAGACACATGCAGTACATTGCCTGAGACATTATTGTGGCAACCACTTCAATTAGAACAGTTAAAAGGCAATCCGCAAAGTTTTAATACTTTAAAGTTTGATATAAAAGATGTTTTGTCTAATCTAAAATCTTATTTAGGTAAAGACAAACCCGTGTTTTTAGGCACTTCCTTTGGTTATATTGAAGACAAAGAAAACGTTAACTGCATTATAGATATTGCTTACGAAGCAGGCTATAAACCGTTTTATTCAGACTTGGAGCATGTTATTTTTTCTGATGAAGGTGTGTTTCATCAAATTGGTGATGAATATGAAGATGTAGATGTGCTTTTTAAAATGATTCCTTGGGATTGGATGTTTAATGACGAGCCTGAATTGGCACACATCCTTTCAGACTTAATCTTAAACGATAAAGTTGTGGTTTTAAATCCACCTTATACAGCTATTTGGCAGAATAAAAAGTTTTTGGCTTATATCACACAGAACTTCCCTAATAACATTTTAGCTGAAACGTATTTGAGTAAGGAGCCTAGCTTATACAATTATGTAAAAAAGCCCGTTTATGGACGATTAGGTGAAAATATATCTATTGAAGCAATGGGTAATTCCGAAGCTAAATCTAAAGGTGATTTTGGACATCAGGATATGGTATTTCAAAAATTCTATCCATTGAACAAGGATGAAGAAAATTATTTTTATCAAATAGGAATGTTCTATACATTGAGAGCATCTGCCATAAACTTAAGAACACAAGAGTCTAAGATTATTACTGATGATTGTGAGTTTATGTCGCACTTTATTATTTAACCTATAAGAATTTAAGATTGCTAAAAATAATACTAGTCATATTAATAATATTAACAATATTAATGTGCTATCAAGAAAGTAGAAGCAGAAAGATTAATTTCTTTTTAGCATTATTTATTTGTATAGTGACGACTCCTCTTATTGGCTATTTTATAATTTCTTCTTTTGGATTAAGGAATCCTAAAGGATGTAACTGGTGTGGTAATACTAAAAATGAAGCTGTTTTCTGTGGAATATGCGGAAAAAACGATGAAGGTCTTTCCCGAGAAATTAAAAATAAGTCCTAATTAAATTAAGTCCTCTGAAATTATTGAGATAGCCTCTCCCCTTTCAATCTGCTTAATAACAACTTTGTCCGAGTTAAAAGACTCCATTAATAATTCTTGGATTTTCTTAGCGTCAAAAGGTCTACAAGAAAAAATATCTACGGCAGCAAATTGGTGTTCTGGCCAGGAATGAATACTTACATGGCTTTCTTCTAAGAGAATAAAACCTGTGACACCTATGGGCTCAAACTGTTTGTAAGACTCATTAACCTTAGTAAGCTGTAATTCTTCAACTATAGCATTTAATACTGTTTTTACAGTAGGTATAAATGATAGTGTATCTGCATTACAGTTATACACATCCCAAGTGATATGTGTGCCGAGAGAAGTTTTCAAGCTTTATGATAAATTATTCGTCCTCTGAATAGTCATTATATGAGCTAAGCATTAAGCTCATAAATTCTACACTATCATAAACTTTAACCAAGGTTGTATAAGATTCATCAGCGTCAACTTCTACCATTTCTGGTAACGTTTCTCTTGGGCCGTAATCCCAAGTCACTTTATTAATAACATCGGTTAAAACATCGTAATTTCCTTCAATCTCCATACCCAAAAACGTTACTTCTTTGTTTGGTAAAGAAGAAATATACGAATTTTGAAAAGCAGGTGGTCCGTAATATTCGTCAGCTACTAAATACTCAGATAACGAAGGATTTATCATATATACAGACTCTGTAAAGTTATATTTAATTATACTATCATTCTCTAAGGTTAGTTGATGTTCACCTGGTCCCATTTCTACCCATACAACATCTTTTGGTGGCACCAAAACTCTTAATGTATCTACCACAATTTCTACAGATGTATCTGTAGGATTATCTATAGCAAGGTCTACTTTACTACTACATGATGAAAATACTGTCAGAGATAAAATGGAAAGAATAAATAGCTTTTTCATTACAAATTATTTTAGTTACTGCCAATATAAGAATATTTATGAAGTAAATATCTCAAATGAAAATAATCGTAATAAAAATCTACAGTTTAGTGTAAACAAACGTAATGCGTTCCGTTATAAAAGAATCATCTTCTGTACTTTCAGCATAAAAGGCATCATCTATAGCTATAAATAAGGAGTCTCCATTTCTAAAATATTGATTTGTGACACCTTCGCTATTGGTAATAAAAACAGAGTTGCCATCTTGGTACCAAGTAAATGGTATATCCTCTAAAATATCAAAGCAGTCTACAAAAAAATCTTCACCATCAACATTAGGAGTATATGTAATATTGGCAGAGGATCTTAAAAACATAGTACCTGTTCCATCGGTATTAAATGTTAGGGTTTCATTATCATAACAATCTATTTCATCTAAATAATTATTAGTAACGATACCATCATTATCTAAATCCCTTAAGCTATCGGTAACCCAGCCTACTAGAATCCAATCGCCAGGTGTTTCTACAAATTCTTGTTGACAGTCTTCTAATCCTAAAATTAATGATTGTAAAACCGCACTCTCACCACAAACCTCTTGCTGGTACTCTAAAGCAGACTTGTATGCAATACATAATTGCTGATAATTGTCGTCTGTATAATTATTAAAATTATTCTCCGCAATTTCTGAGGCTTCAATAGCTTCTGCGCATAAATCATCATCGTAACAATTACCTAAATTATCAGACAATAATTGCAAACTACCATCCTCATCTCCACAAATCTCTATTTGGTTTAATAGTGCTTCTTTGTAATCTAAACAAAATTGACTGTAATCTTCTTGAGAAGCATTCAGAAAGTTTCCAAGAGCCATAGATGTATTCTCTATTGCCTCTATACATGCAGTATCTTCAAAGATAATTTCACCCTCATAGGGTTCATTATCGCAATTTACAGCCATAAATAATATGGCAAATGCACAAAGCATAAAAATTCTCTTAACCATAGCATGTTAAAGTTAAGAAATTTTACAATACAAAATTCCCTAATTAGCTTTCTGTAATTTTTTCATTTTTTATTGTACTTAAAATAACAAGACCAACAATAAAAAAAGTAATTAAGAATAAAATTGAATATCTCATGCTACCAGTGATCTGGGCAACAAAACCATAAAGAAATAAACCAATTGTTAAACCTATCTTCTCTGCTACATCATAAAAACTAAAATAAGATGCAGTATCTTCTGAGCCGGTTGGAATTAACTTGCTGTAAGTTGACCTAGATAATGCCTGTATTCCACCCATAACTAATCCAACTGAAGCCGCAGTAATATAAAACTGTATTGGAGTAGTAATAAAATAAGCAAAACCACATATTAAAATCCAAATAAAAATCACCCAGATTAAGGTTTTGATATTACCTATTTTATCTGAAAGCTTTGCCGTATAATTTGCGCCAATAATAGCTATTAGTTGAATAAGTAGGATACTTATAATTAATCCCGTAGTAGAGTCTTGTGTTCCCCAATCCAGCTCTTCAACTGCAAAGTATGTAGCTGCTAACATTATGGTCTGTACTGCCATACTGTATATAAAAAAGGCAGATAAATAGCGTTTTAAAATCTTATTAGACTTTAATGCATTCCATATCTTTTTCAACTCATTAAAACCAGATGCGAGTACAGTTTTAGTTACTTTGTGTCCTTCATTGGTTCCTGTTGGTAAATGCTTAAACGTGTATTGTGCAAACAATATCCACCACACTCCAACCATAATAAAGGCTATCCTTGTTGGCTGAGCATCATTTTCAAAACCAAACCAATCGTATTTAAGTATCATTACTAAATTCACTAAAAGCAATATTACACTACCAACGTAGCCTAAAGAAAACCCTTTAGCACTGACTTTATCTTGTTGTTCTGGATAGGCAATATCTGGTAAATAAGAATTATAGAACACCAAACTTCCCCAAAATCCTATTAAACCCATAACATAACAAACCATACCAAAAACAATATTCTCAATGGAAAACCAATACAAACCTATACATGAAATCGCTCCTAGATAACAAAAGAACTTCATAAATGACTCTTTGTTACCTACATAATCTGAAATACCAGATAAAATTGGTGATAAAAACGAAACAATTAAGAAACTAAAGGCTGTGACATAACTTATTAAAGAGTCGTTATTAAATTCATAGCCTATAAAATTTACAGTATCACTCAATATTTTACCAGATTCTTCATCCTTAATAATTGTTAGTGCACCATAAAATATTGGAAAAACAGCAGAAGATATTACTAATGGATAAACCGAGTTTGCCCAATCATAAAATGCCCAAGCATTAAGAAGTTTTTTACTTCCTTTTTTAAGTTCGCTCATAGATATAAATTAAAAAAAGCTGCTCAAATTGAGCAGCTTCTAAAGTAGTAATTTATTTTTAAGCCAATATTAATTTATTGGTCTAAATGATGTAACGTCAAACTTTTTTGCCTCTGCTTTTGCTTTTGGCGAAAGCGATTGTAAATTTTTAATTCTAGAATCATTACTTGGGTGTGTACTTAAGAATTCTGGTGGTGCTTGTCCTCCACTATTCGCCTTCATACGCTTCCATAATTCTGCAGCTTCGTCTGGGTTATAACCTGCTATTGCCATTAAATATAACCCTATTTTATCAGCCTCTGTTTCATGAGCCCTACTAAAAGGCAACATACCTCCTACATTACTTGCTAATCCGTAAGCTTGCATCCACAACTGCTGTTTTTCAGGACTCTCATTTCCTGTTGCTACAGCAACACCTATACCTCCTAATTGCTGTAACATTCCAGAGCTCATACGTTGTTGGCCATGATTTGCTAAAGCATGGGCTACCTCGTGTCCCATAATTGCAGCTACACCTGTTTCATTTTGTGCAATTGGTAAAATCCCTGTATAAAAAGCTATTTTACCACCTGGCATACACCATGCATTAACTTGTTCAGATTCTATTAATTTGTATTCCCATTTATAATCATCCAAATAGCCTTGATGTCCATTTGCATTTAACCATCGTTCTGCTGCTACAGCAATACGCTGTCCTACTCTAGTAATCATTTCTGCATCTTTAGTTCCAGTAATAATTTTACTTTCACTTAGTACCTGATTATATTGAGCAAATGATGAAGGAAACAACTGATCATTAGAAACAAATGCCATTGTTTTTTTCCCTGTGAAAGGGTTAGTAGCACATGACACAATAATTGCCACTATGGCTAATATTGAAAATGCTTTTTTAAAAGTCATAGTTTTTATTTTTAAAAATGTATTGACTAAAATACGAAAATCTATTTGTAACTATAAGACACCTCTTTTATTTATTGGTCACTTAGATTTTGCATCTTTTCCAATAATATGCAGTTCTGAGAAGTTTTTATCTACTACAAAAGAATTTGTACCATTTGATTTTAAGTGCTCTAAAGAAATAACCTGGTTGTCAATTTGAATTTCAGCAATATCGAATGGTAATCCATGAATAATAATTTTAAAGGTCTCATATTCAGTAATAAATTTACCTTCTTTATACTGATTGATTATGAGTTCATTCTCTCTGCCTGTAAGACTAAAATTTCTTAAACTATATCGACCTTTTGTATAATCGTAACCATCATTAGCATCACTAAACAACTCACTTACTTCTTTACCTTTTTTGTAATAAACATCGAGAGTAATCTCTTTTATTTCCTTTTCACCAACATATTGTTGTATTGGAAATTTTGGAATAATTGATCCCTCCTTTATAAAAATTGGCATACTATCTATATCTGCATCCACCCACATTTCTTTACCTCCTTTTATGATTTCATCAGTCCAGAAATTATACCAACTTCCTCTCGGAATGTACATTCTTCGTCCTTTAGCATTTGCTTCTAATACCGGACAAGCCAAAATCTGTTCACCAAATATAAACTCATCAGTTCTGTAATGTGTTTGAACATCATCTTGGTCAAACATCACTAAAGACTTCAATAAAGGTGTTCCGTGATCTGCATAGTTCCAAAAAGCAGTATATAAATAAGGTAATAATTGGTACCTTAACTCTATAAACTTTCTAACAATATCTGTTACATCTTCATCAAAAGCCCAAGGTTCTTGGTCTCCATGATCACCCGAAGAATGTACTCTAAAGAATGGATGGAAAACACCTAATTGTATCCAACGTGTAAATAACTCTCCCTGTGGTTGCTCTGCAAAACCGCCAATATCACTACCAGCAAATGAAAAACCAGACATTGCCAAACGTTGAGCCTGAATATTAGCAATCCATAAATGTTCCCATGTTGCAACATTATCTCCTGTCCAAGTGGATGTGTATCTTTGCGTTCCTGAATAAGCAGATCTTGTAATTACAAATGGGCGTTTTGGAAAGGAATACTTTTTTAAGCCTTGATACGTTGCACGTGCCATCTGCATACCATAAATATTATGCGCTTTTCTGTGGCTACAAGGGTTTCCATCATAATCATGTCTTACGTCATCTGGAAATGTTTTATTTGGCACTTCCATAACTGCAGGTTCATTCATATCATTCCAAACTCCTTTAATACCAATCTCTTCGATTAGTTCTTTAAAGAGACCTGACCACCAATCTCTAACTTCTGGGTTTGTAAAGTCCGGAAAGTAACACTCACCTGGCCAAACCTTACCTTTCATATATGGCCCATCTGCACGTTTACAGAAGTAATCATTTTCCAAGGCTTCTTTAAATACCGAATAATCTTTGTCAATTTTAATTCCTGGATCTATAATTGCTACTGTTTTGAATCCTTGCTCCTTTAGTTCATCTACCATTCTTTTGGGATCTGGAAAGTATTCCTTATTCCATGTAAAGCAACGAAAGCCATCCATATAGTCTATATCTAAATAAATAGCATCACAAGGTATCTGAAGTTTTCTAAATGTTGATGTTATTTCTTTGACCTTACTCTCTGGGTAATAACTCCACTTGCACTGATGAAAACCAAGTGCCCATAGTGGTGGTAAATGATGTGGCTTTCCTGTTAAGTCTGTATAACTTTCTACAACATCATTCATTTTTGGGCCATAGAAGAAGTAATAATTCATCTCACCGCCTTGTGCCCAAAAACTTGTAACGTTACGTCTTTCTTGAGCAAAATCGAATGAACTTCTAAAAGAATTATCAAAGAAAATCCCATAAGCCTTACCATGATGAAGACCTGTATAAAAAGGAATTGTTTTATAAATCGGATCTGTATCTTTTCCGTAAGCGTAAGAGTCGGTTACCCAATTATTGTAACGTTTTCCTTTTAAATTTAAATGGTTTGGTTTATCTCCTAGTCCATAATAACTCTCGCCATCATTAGATATTTTGCTCATTTTTACGATGTTTCCTCCAAACTCGTAACTTTCTTCCCAATGAAATCCTATTTCATCTTGATTAATTAAAATACCATCTTTAACATCGTACAAAGAAACACGAAGACTTTCTTTAGAAATTTCGCATCGCAATTTTGAAGTAATTACCACATAGCAATCCTCTTTTTCTTCAATTTCGAGCTTGTTATAACCAATACTTGCATACTTGGTTATGGCATAAGAAAAATCATTATCAAAAGTACCTACGGTTGTGTATCTAAATCGTAAAAGGCTATCTCTTACAACAGTTAACTGAAGAATAACATCATTATCTGTTGAAAAATAGAGCTTATCTACATCTTTCTCAAAGCGTATTATTTGTGAAGGAAACAGGTTTCCTTTATTTTCTAATTCTGTGTTTGTAATCATAGCATGATTTAATATAAAAGGGCACGTAAAAAAACGGAAAAATTAGAACTTTAGAAAGAGGTTAACATTGTTATTATGCAGAATTGTTAACTATAACGTTTTCGGATACAAAATTTGCTTAAATCGCAAATAATAATCCGAATATCAAGACTTTATTCAGAATATTTGAAAGCAACCATACCTAAAGGAGGAACATTAATTTCTGCTGAATAATCCCTGTAGTTCCAAGGTTCATCTTTAGTTGTTCTTAATTTATTTTTATACTTACCAGTACCAAAATATTTTTTTAAATCACTATTAAAAACTTCTTTAAGTTTTCCTTTTCTAGTAACCCCTACTTTATAGTTTTCTTTTGGAACTGGAGTCATATTAATAATAATTATTAGATCTTCTGAGGAATTATTACCTTTTCTAATATAACTTAGTACAGAGTTTTCTGAATCATTATAATCTATCCATTCAAAACCTTCATTAGAAAATTGCTTTTCATATAAAGATGGCTGTTCTTTATAAAATGTATTGAGATCTTTTATAAGTTCTTGAACGCCTTTATGCGGCTTGTATTGTAATAAGTGCCAGTCTAAACTATTTTGAAAATCCCATTCATCATTTTGCCCAAACTCGGCGCCTTGAAACAAGATTTTTGTTCCAGGATGCGTGAACATATAACTGTACAACAGTCTTAAGTTTGCAAAACGTTGCCACTCATCACCTGGCATTCTTCCTAATATAGAACGTTTGCCGTAAACCACTTCATCATGACTTAAGGGTAACATAAAATTTTCAGTAAACGCATAGGTCATAGAAAAGGTAAGATCGTTTTGATGGTATTTTCTATAAATTGGTTCTTTTGCGAAATATTGAAGTGTATCATGCATCCAACCCATCATCCATTTCATACCAAAACCCAAACCACCTATAGATGTTGGCTTAGAAACCATAGGAAATGATGTTGATTCTTCTGCAATGGTTTGCACATCAGGAAACATACCATAAACTGCTTCGTTCATTTCTCGCATAAAGGATATTGCTTCTAGATTTTCTCGTCCACCAAACATATTTGGTTCCCATTCACCATCTTCCCTACTATAATCTAAAAATAACATTGAAGCAACAGCATCCACTCGCAAACCATCTGCGTGGTATTGATCTAACCAAAATATGGCATTACTGATCAAAAAAGATTTTACTTCATTTCTACCATAATTAAAAATCAGGCTTTTCCAATCAGGATGATAACCTTTTCGTCTATCTGGATGCTCATACAAGTGCGAACCATCAAAAAAGCCTAAACCATGTGCATCTTCAGGAAAATGCGATGGTACCCAATCTAATATAATACCAATACCATTTTGATGAAGTTTATCAACCAATAGCTTAAATTCTTCAGGGTAACCATATCGCGATGTTGGTGCAAAATAGCCTGTTATTTGATAACCCCAAGATGGATCATAAGGAAACTCCATAACTGGCATTAATTCTACGTGTGTAAAGTTCATCTCCTTCACATAAGAGACCAATTCATCAGCCATTTCATAATAGGACAAAAAACGACCTTCTTCAACCTTTTGCTTCCAAGAACCAAGATGTACTTCGTAAACCGAATATGGTGCATTTAGAGCATTTTTAGTATTTCGGATTGTCATCCAATCTTTGTCTTGCCAACGGTAGTCATCTTCCCAAATTATAGATGCTGTTTTGGGTGGATGTTCATTTCGCCTAGCATAAGGGTCTGCTTTTTCAGTTACAATATCGTTATGATGGCTTCTAATTTTATACTTATATAGATTGCCTTTACCAACATTTGGTATGAAACCCTCCCAAATACCACTTTGGTCCCAACGTACATTGAGTTTATACTCTCCTTCTTTCCAAAAATTAAAATCACCAATAACCGAAACTTCTTTAGCACTTGGTGCCCAAACAGCAAAATACGTACCTTCAACACCATTTAGTGTAGTTATGTGAGATCCGAATTTTTCGTAAAGTTTGTAATGCTTACCTGACTTAAATAAATTAATGTCAAAATCAGTGAATAAACTGTGAGCAGTTACTTCTGCCATAAAATAGTTGTTGTTAGTATTTTAACTTTATTGGTATCTAAAAATATTCAATATTGCAATTTAGCTATAATTTCACTTATATTTTCAAGAATGCTCAATGAATGAAACCCTAAATCTTAAAATAAGACTCCTTTAATCTTTTCATCTTTTGTTGTTTTAGATAAATTTATGGCTGTTTCAATTAATGCTAAATGCGAATATGCCTGAGGAAAATTACCCAATAAACGTTTAGTTTTAAAATCTAAATCTTCACTAAACAAGCCTAAGTGATTGCTGTAAGAAAGTAATTTCTCAAAGTGGTCAACAGCTTTTTTCTCCTCTCCTATTTTATACAAACTATTAATGTACCAAAATGTGCAAATTGTAAATGAGGATGATGGTAAACCAAAATCATCCTGATTTTTATAACGATATAGCAATCCTTCATAAGACAACTCTCTTCCAATAGCCTTAACAGTACTTACGAATTTAGGATGTTTTGCGTCTATAAAACCATAAGATTCCATTAATAAAACCGAAGCGTCTAAATCATCAGTACCATAAGCCTGTGTAAAGGCTTGTGCACTATCGCTCCATGCATTTTCCATTATATCTGCTTTAATAGCCTCTTCTAACAATTGCCAACGTGCTAATTTGGACGTCTTGCCTAACAATTTGGCAACTTTAATGGCTTTATCAACAGCGGTCCAGCACAGCACTTTTGAAAATGTAAAATGTTGATCTTCTGATCTAAACTCCCATATTCCTTTGTCTGGTTCTTGCCAGTGTTTATCAACAGTCCAAACGATTCCTTTAGTAATATTCCACAATGCCTCTCCGTTTTCGATGTCATTATTAAAATTCAATAACAGTTGATGTATCATATCCATAAGAATACCATAGATATCATTCTGCTTTTGCTTATAGGCAGCGTTTCCAATCCTAACAGGACTAGAATCTTTGTAACCCGATAAATGGTCTAAAAATGTTTCAGTCAACTTTTTCTCGCCATTGATACCATACATTATCTGAAGTTTTTCATCCTTATCTGGAATTAAGTTGATGATAAAATTCAAATAACGTTTCGCGATATTTTTATGTCCTAAGGTGGACATTACTTTAATTACCATCGATGCATCTCTAATCCAACAAAAACGGTAATCCCAATTTCTTACTTCTCCAATGGTTTCTGGTAAAGATGTGGTTATCGCTGCTAAAATCGCTCCTGTTTTATCATAACTCAGCAACTTTAATGTCATTGCGCTTCTGGCTATTTCATTATTATATTTTTTGTAAGAAGGTGTTCGTTCTAACCAGTTTAACCAATAGACTTTGGTACGCTCGTGTTCTAAAAATGCCATTTTTAAGGTTGGAACAAATAATTTTTCGTGATAACCTACTAGGAAAAAATGGTCTGATGTAATTTCTAACTCCTCACCCTTTATGATCTTTTCTTTATCAAAATCTGTATACATAAACAAAGTGTCATAAGCTTGATTATCTGTTAAGCTCACGACGAAATCATTCTTTACATAAGTTTTAGTTTCACCTTTGGCATATTCTAGTCTTGGGTTATAAATGGCCTTAACGGTAGGTTTACCTGAAATGTATTTTACATACCTAATAAATTCTGGAGGTGCATTAAAAGAACCATTATTATTGTGATATCTCGGCATAAAGTCCCTCACCTCAAAAGCATCTAATCCATTACTGAATCTTGTTACCAAAATAACCGTATTCTCAATGTAGTATTGTTGTATTTGGTAACTATCATCTACTTCAAAACCAAAAGAGCCTCCTATATTTTCATCTAATAGTTTTCCAAAAACTGATGGTGAGTCAAACTGGGGCAAACAGCACCAATCAACAGAGCCATTTTTAGAAATTAAAGCTGCACTTCTACAATTACCAATAACACCATAATCTAAATTGTTCATTAAATCTTTGTTTTTTAAAATGTAAAACCTTTTATTTTCCTTAAATTAACGAAAACCTTTCAACTAGCACAAATAATCTCTATGAATAAAACCATAATTGTTTCTAATCGTTTACCTCTTCAAGTATCAATTCAAAATAATTCCTTTAAAGTTGTACCAAGTGTAGGCGGTTTGGCAACTGGTATGAAGTCTGTGCATGCCGAAGGTAATGGCATTTGGATTGGATGGTCTGGAATTCCTAAAAATGACTTAAGCTCAGAACTTTCCAACGAAATTGATTCTAAGATTAGAGATGAAAAATGTGTTTCCGTTCCGCTTACCTATGAGGATATCGAGGAATATTACGAAGGTTTTAGCAACAGAGCTTTATGGCCATTGTTCCACTATTTTATGGAATATTCAAACTTTGAGCAAAAAGAATGGGAAGCTTATAAACGTGTAAATGAAAAGTTTGCCGAAGTTGTTATTGACAATTTAGAGGATGGAGATACAGTTTGGGTTCACGATTATCAGTTATTATTATTACCACAACTCATAAAAGACAAAAAACCAAATACTACAATTGGGTTCTTTTTACATATACCTTTTCCATCTTACGAGATTTTTAGAACGTTTCCTTGGCGTGAAGAAATCTTAACTGGTATGCTAGGTGCAGATTTGTTAGGCTTTCATACGTATGATTATGAACGTCATTTCTTAAGTTCTGTAAAACGTATAATGCGTTTGGAAGTTCAGTTTAATGAAATAAGTTATCGTGATAGAATAATTAAGGTAGATTCTTTTCCTATGGGAATTGATTATGATAAGTTTTATAATGCTGCTTTAGAACATGATAATGATTCTAAAGAGAAGTCTGATTTAAGAAAGCGATTAGAAGAACACATTTCTGATGATAAAAAGTTGATTTTATCTATTGATAGAATGGACTACACCAAAGGAATACCAAACAGAATCAAAGCTTTTGAATATTTTTTGGATAATTACCCAGAATACAAGGAAAAAGTGAGATTAGTAATGCTAGCTGTTCCTTCGCGTTCTAACGTTCCGCAATACCAAAAGTTGAAACGCGAAACAGACGAACTTGTTGGTAGAATAAACGGAAAGTTTGCAACTGTTAGCTGGACTCCAATTTGGTATTTCTACAGGTCAATGCCTTTTAATAATTTAATTGATTTATACACCTCTTCTGATGTGGCATTGATTACACCAATACGTGATGGTATGAACTTAGTAGCCAAAGAATACGTAGCCACCAGAACAAAAGGCAATGGTGTTTTAATACTAAGTGAAATGGCCGGTGCTTCTAAAGAAATGAACGAAGCGCTTTTAATCAACCCTAATAGTTATGAAGATTTTGCTGTTAGTCTAAAACGAGCCTTAACAATGCCTTTGGAAGAACAACAAACACGAATGAAATTCTTGCAAAAGCGTCTTAAGCGATACGATGTTGAAAAATGGGCCGATGAGTTTTTAAAATCATTAGAAGACACCAAAAACTTGAAAAACCAAAATGTTACGAAGAAGCTGACTGAAGACTATGAGGCAGATTTAATTTCAACATTCAAAGAAAAGAGCAAAAGACTACTGCTTTTAGATTATGACGGAACCCTTGTCGGTTTTAAGGATAATCCACAAGATGCAGAACCAGATGAAGCCTTATTTAATCTATTAGACAAACTACAAGAAAAAACTACTCTAGTACTTATAAGTGGACGAGACAAAGATACTTTTCAGCGTTGGTTTGGACATAAACCATATAATCTTGTTACCGATCACGGTGTTTGGCTATATAAAAACAAGGAATGGAAAACTCTTGAACGTTTGAAAACAGACTGGATGCAAAATATAAGACCAATCTTAGAAACATTTGTAGACAGAACTCCAGGAACATTTATTGAAACAAAAAACTACTCTTTGGCTTGGCATTATAGAAAGGCTGACCCAGAATTAGCTAAAATCCGTACCATAGAACTAAACACAGTACTAACAAGTATGGTTGCCAATAATGGTCTATCAATTTTAAAGGGCAATAAAGTTATAGAAATAAAGAGTAGCAATGTTAATAAAGGACGTGTAGTCAGTCGCCTACTTACACAAGACAACTATGATTTTGTTAGTATTTTTGGTGATGACTGGACAGATGAATACATGTTTGAAGAAGCACCAGATTGGGCCTACTCTATAAAAGTTGGGTTTACTAAAACGAAAGCCAAATATCAAATACAAGATACTGATAAAGTTCGCGAGCTTTTAGAGAGACTTGCGCAGTAATAATATCTCAACTAGGTAATTACATTTAATATTTTTATTTTAAGTTCAAAAGTAATTTCTCTGTTCGGTTATTAAAAATCCTAATAAAATCGTCGGTTTTGCCACTTGAAATACAGCCTCCATAGCAAAAGCTAAGGACAGTAACTTTCCTTTTATTTTTTAATTTGATGGACACTAACTGTTCAGGACATCCTGAAAATCCTCCCACATTTTCTAAAATAATAGGTTGTTTTTCTAAAAAATATGCGACAGCTAGTTGGTTAATTTGGTCTTCCAACCATTTAACTTCATTGTCGTTTAGTTTCTCTTTCAATTTATACGCATTCTTGAGTTTCCAAATTGAATTTAAATCCGTTTTTAGAAATTTGCTAGAAGGTTTATTTTCATTATCAATTTTAAAATTCTTAGGTGTATGATTTAATAGTTCAAAATATTCTTTTTCAGATTTAGAAATAGAATCATTGCTTTGAGCACCAGAGACTATACTTAGAAAGAAAATTGATATGATTATGACATTTCTCAAATATTGAATAAATATTATATAATAGTCCCATGAGGAATTACAGCATCTTTTTTAACAACTACAATACCATCTTTAATCACATATTGATCGGTTTCTGTATCCTCTAAATGCTTACCTCCATTAATCCTAACGTCATCTCCTATTCTACAGTTCTTATCAATAATGGTATTTTTAATAAAACAGCGCTCACCTATTCCCATCAAAATATCAATCTTTTTAGACTCTATGTCTTCTAAAGATTCGTAGGTGTCGCTACCCATCATATAGGTATTTATAACCGTAGTTTCTTTACCTATACGAGACCTAATACCAATTACGGATTTTTCAATGGTTGCTGCTTGTATTATACAACCCTCTGCAATAACAGCTTTGTTTAATGTTGTACCAGAAACTTTTGATGTTGGTAAAATACGTGCATTAGTATAAACTCTATTGTCTAAATCAAATAAATTGAATTGAGGTATATCATCCGTTAAACCTAAGTTAGCTTCAAAAAACGAATCTATATTTCCTATATCAGTCCAGTATCCTTCAAATGGATAACTAATTACTTTATGTTTTTCTATACTTTGAGGAATAATTTCTTTACCAAAATCTACAGTACTTTCATCATTCATCAACTCAACAAGTAGGTCTTTATTGAAAATATAAATTCCTGTAGAGCCTAAGTATTCTCTGCCTTGCTGTTTCATTTCATCACTAACTTCAGACTTCCAGTCTACAATAACATCTGCAGATGGTTTTTCAATAAAAGAGGTAATTCTGTTTTTATCATCAGTTTTTAAAATTCCAAACGAAGTACCGTCTTTCGCATTTACAGGATAAGTACCTACAGAAATATCTGCATTGGCTTCTATATGTGCATCTATCATCTTGTTATAATCCATTTGGTATAACTGATCACCTGAAAGAATTAAAGCATATTCAAACTCATGTTGAAGAAAATGATGCATACCCTGTCTCACAGCATCAGCAGTACCTTGAAACCATTTATCACTCTTAATGGTTTGTTCAGCTGCTAAAACATCTACAAATGCTGAACTAAAAAAACTAAAGTGATATGTATTCTTTATATGTCTATTTAATGATGCTGAATTAAATTGTGTTAAGACATACATTCGTTTTATATCAGAATTAATACAATTAGAAATTGGTATATCTACCAATCTATATTTACCAGCAATTGGTACAGCAGGTTTTGATCGTTGTTCTGTTAAAGGGTATAATCTGGAGCCTTGTCCACCTCCAAGAATAATAGATAATACTTTACTATTAATCATAATTTTATGTTATTGAATTGTATAGATTTATATATGCTTTTGCAGAAACTTCCCAAGAATTATCAATGTTCATTATTAATTTTCTGTTATTCTTAAATTTAGTTTCCTGTTTATAAAATTCTTTTGCTCTGGCTATAGCTTCTAAAACTGAATCTTCAGATACGTCCTTATGACAAATCCCGTAGCCTTGTTCTTTATTTATATCTACCACAGTATCTTTAAGACCGCCTACGCTTCTTACAATAGGCACTGTTCCGTAACGCAAAGAGTACATTTGGTTTAACCCACAAGGCTCTACACGCGATGGCATTAATAAAAAGTCAGAACCCGCGTACATTATATGTGATAGCCTTTCATCATAACCAATAAAGCAATTATAATTACCTGTATGAATGTTCTTTAAAGATAGTAATTCTGATTCAGTTTGAGACATTCCTGAACCTAATAATAGAATAGAAATATCCTTTGATTGCAAAGCTTTGTAAAAAATACCAGGTAGTAACTCTGCTCCTTTCTCACCTACCAACCTTCCAATAAAGGAAAATAATGGCCTAGATTCATCAAGATTAAATTCTTTACATAACCAACTTTTGTTGGCTTTCTTTCCAGAAACAACAGAAGAAGTCTTATAGTTTTTTACAATATATTCATCTGTTTCCGGATTCCATACATCAGCATCAATGCCATTTAAAATTCCTATAGTCTTCTGTCTTTCAGAACTCAATAGTGCTTCTAACCCATTAGCATTTTGCATTAACTCTTCCATGTAACTAGGCGAAACAGTAGTAACTCGCCAAGCACATTTAATTGCTGCAGCTAAAGGATTTATTGTTCCATTCCAGTCTAAAAGCCCTATGTGTTCTAAATTAAATTCAGGTATTTTACTTAGGTGCTCATAAGACATCCATCCTTGATATTGAGCATTGTGTATGGTAGTTATTACAGGTATTTTATTTAAAGATTCATACTTATATGATTCTTGTGCCATAAAAGGAATTAAACCTGTATGATGATCGTGGCAATGGATAAAATCTGGCTTTTTGTCTAATGTTAGTAACCAATCCATAGCTGCAATCTGAAACGCTAAAAAACGATCTGTATCATCTTCAGAATAGACATAATCTTTATATAACAAAGATTCAATATGAATGAAATAAACAGGAAAGTCTAAAACATTATCCTTCAAGATCAAAACCTCAAACGGATATTGATTTTCTCCTAGCATAACAGTAGCCTCATAAAGCGTTTTAAAAGTGTTGTTTTGAGTAAACTTATTATCATAAAACGGCATTATTACCGCACTATCAGCACCTAATTTATTTTGGTATTTTGGCAAAGCCCCAACTACATCTGCAAGACCACCAATTTTAGCCACAGGATAACACTCAGCACTTATATGTATTATACGCATTGTATATTAATATTAATGCCTAAAGTTAACGAATAATAACCACTAAACATTAATGCCAACGTAAAATAAATATTACATTTTGTGTAATTAAAGTTATCTTAACTCGACCCAAGACATCAATTAAATTCCTTAAATTTAAGCTATGAAAAAGATAACATTATTATTAGCCCTAGGTTTATTTATGAACTGTAACTCTTCGGCTCAAAAAAAAGAAAATAAACAAAAAGAAGATTTTCCTGTTACGAAAACCGACGCTGAGTGGAAAGCTGAATTGACCGAAATGGAATATTATGTACTAAGAGAAGCTGGCACAGAACGTGCGTTTTCTAGTCCTTTGAATAAAAATTACGAAAAAGGTGTTTACCATTGTGCTGCATGTGATACACCTCTGTTTAAAAGCGAACATAAATTTGATTCAGGTACTGGTTGGCCAAGTTTTGATAAAGAGATTGAAGGAAATGTAGCTTTCTCAACAGATTACGAGATTGGTTATGCACGTACCGAAGAACACTGTGCAACATGTGGTGGACATTTAGGACATGTTTTTAATGATGGCCCAAAAGCCACCACAGGGAAACGTCATTGTATTAATGGTGTAGCCTTAAACTTTGTCCCAGAGGAAAAAAATAAAAAAGATGAATAGTTATCTTGAAAGTAGCATAAAACAATTTGAGTATTATAAAAGTCTTGGTGATAAAACTTTTAACCAATTAACTTTTGATGAGTTGAAAAATGAATTTGCAGAAGATTCCAATTCAATTTCTATCATAGTAAAACATATTGTTGGTAATATGCTCAGCCGCTGGACCAATTTTTTAACTGAAGATGGCGAAAAAGAATGGAGACAGCGCGATGAAGAATTTATTGACTCTTTTCATTCTAAAGAAGAGCTAATAAACGCCTGGAATAAAGGTTGGGATTGCTTATTCACTGCAATAATACCTCTAAAAAATGAAGATTTAGAGCGAATTATCTACATAAGAAATCAAGGTCACACTGTGGTTGAAGCCATAAACAGACAAATGATGCACTATGCCTACCATGTAGGTCAGATTGTTTTTTTAGGTAAACTTACCAAAGGAAAAAATTGGCAGTCCTTATCTATACCTAAAGGAAAATCAAAGAATTACAATCAAGAAAAATTTGCAAAAGACAAAGGCAAAAGACATTTTACCGAAGACCTTTAATATTACGTTTTGGTTTCGTAAATTCGTACTCTTAAAATTCAACTAAAAAATTACTCATGAGTAAATACGATATCATAGTATTAGGAAGTGGTCCTGGTGGCTACGTAGCAGCAATTAGAGCATCTCAACTAGGTTTTAAAACAGCTATTATAGAAAAGGAAAATCTTGGTGGTATATGTTTAAATTGGGGTTGTATCCCTACAAAAGCATTGTTAAAATCTGCTCAGGTTTTTGAATATTTAAAACATGCTGAAGATTACGGTTTAAAAGTTAAAGATGCAGAACACGATTTTGATGCTGTTGTTAAACGTAGTCGTGGTGTTGCAGAAGGTATGAGTAATGGTGTTAAGTTCTTAATGAAAAAGAACAAAATTGACGTTATCGATGGCTTCGGAAAACTTAAACCTGGCAAAAAAGTTGATGTTGATGGTAAAGAATATTCTGCCGATCACATAATAGTAGCAACTGGTGCGCGCTCTCGCGAATTACCAAGCTTACCACAAGATGGTAAAAAAGTAATAGGTTACAGACAAGCTATGAGTCTTGAGAAACAACCTAAGAAATTAATAGTTGTTGGTTCTGGTGCTATTGGTGTAGAGTTTGCTTACTTCTACAACTCAATGGGTACCGAAGTTACTATTGTTGAGTACATGCCAAAAATTGTACCTGTGGAAGACGATGAAGTTTCTAAGCAGTTAGAGCGTAGCTTCAAAAAGAATGGTATTAAGGTAATGACGTCATCAGAAGTATTATCTGTAGACACATCTGGAGAAGGTGTAAAAGCTACTGTAAAAACTAAAAAAGGTGAAGAAATTTTAGAAGCTGACGTAGTATTATCTGCTGTAGGTATTAAATCTAATATTGAAAATATTGGTTTAGAAGATGTAGGTATTGCTGTTGACAGAGATAAAATTTTAGTAAACGACTATTACCAAACTAACATACCTGGCTATTATGCTATTGGAGATGTTACTCCTGGTCAAGCTTTAGCTCACGTTGCTTCTGCTGAAGGTATTCTTTGTGTTGAAAAAATTGCAGGAATGCATGTAGAAGCTTTAGATTACGGTAATATTCCTGGTTGTACATATTGTACTCCAGAAGTAGCTAGTGTAGGTCTTACAGAAGCTCAAGCCAAAGAGCAAGGTTACGATATTAAAGTTGGTAAGTTCCCATTCTCTGCTTCTGGTAAAGCTAGTGCAGGCGGAAATAAAGACGGATTTGTAAAAGTAATTTTTGACGCTAAGTATGGTGAGTGGTTAGGTTGCCATATGATTGGTGCTGGTGTTACAGATATGATTGCTGAAGCTGTATTAGGTCGTAAATTAGAAACCACAGGTCATGAAGTATTAAAAGCAGTTCATCCTCACCCAACAATGAGTGAAGCGGTTATGGAAGCTGTTGCAGATGCTTATGATGAAGTGATTCATTTATAATAATACAACCCATAATAAATAAAAAAAGCGATTCATATAATGAATCGCTTTTTTATAATCTATATCCTAATCCAAGAAAAAGTACATTAGGAGATAATTCTTCTAATCCTATGGTGTATTTCATATGCATACTTACCTCTGAACTAAAGTCATAATCTAGACTTAAATCTACCCGTACTTTAAATTTATTAGAGAAAAAATCGAAAAAGTAGTTTAAACTTGGACCAACCAAAATGTGTACATTCTCATAGACATCATATTTTAAATATATAGGTGCATTTAAAAATTTGAAATCTCCAACACCTTTGTACAATAATTCAGGCTGTAAGTGGAAGCCATTATCTATCGGAAAATCCACAAAAACACCGCCATAATAACCAATCTCAGTATCTGGATTTGTACCAAAATTACCTTCTGTAACTTTAAAAAAAGTAAAATTTAATCCACCCTTAACACCAAACTCTGTTTGAGCAGATAGTATTATACAAAAACAAATTGCTAATAAAGTTAAGGGAAGTTTTTTCATAATTAAAAGATAAAACTTTCAATTGCTAAATCATAGCTTTTAAGACCAAAACCAAGAATTACACCCTTTGCATTTGGTGAAATGTAAGATTGATGCCTAAATTCCTCACGTGAAAATGTATTGGATATATGCACTTCTACAACTGGTGTTTCTATAGCTTTTACAGCATCACCAATACCAACAGAAGTATGTGTATATGCTGCTGCATTTAGAATAATACCATCGCAACTAAAACCAACTTCTTGCAACTTATCAATAAGTTCACCTTCAATATTAGACTGAAAATACTCCAAATTAACATTGTCATATTTAGATTTAAGTACTTCTAAATAATCTTCAAAAGTTTGGCTACCATAAATTTCTGGTTCCCTTTTACCTAAAAGATTCAAATTAGGTCCATTTATTATAATAAGTTGCTTCATAGAGTAAATATAGAAAAATAAGCGCATAAAAAAACCGAAGCTTTTGCTTCGGTTTTTAATATTTGTTTTAATACTTCTTAGAAGTGTAAAGCAAAACCAATGTTAAACTCTAATACACCTTCATCAGTAAAATCTTCATTTAATGATAAGTTGTAACGTAAACCTGGCTCAATTGAAATGTTGTCAGCAACAAACCAAGCATAACCACCTTGTAAACCTAACCATAATGGACTTTCATCACCAAATACATCATCACCAGATGCACCAGTAACATCTACTTGTACAGGAAACTGACTAGCTACATAGTACTTAGCACCTACTTTGTATGAAAAAGAAGAAGCACCATCAAAATCATTATAACCTAGACCTACCTTTACAGCTAAATCATCCATTACAAAATAACCTGCTTCACCACCAATAGACCAAATAGTTGTTCCGTCTATAGAAGTTAAACCAAAAGAAGTTGTTGATCTGTGAGCAGCACCTGTAGCACCACCACCAAAACCAGTGTTAGCTTCAACTAACCAAGATCCTTTACTTAGAGCACTAGACTCATCTTCTTGTGCATTAACACTTACAAAAGCAAAAACTGCTAAAGCAGTAAAAAGTAATTTTTTCATAATTATTTTAAGTTTTAAAATTAATTTGGTCGGCAAATGTAAGTTATAGGCTACATATAAAACTTAAAAAACTGTTAACAAAAGAGGCTTTTCATCGATATTGAAAAAA
>Ga0189275_100248_pt1 | contig 47261 bp, 39 predicted proteins | sample N19A6minimetaG_FD_130329 | JGI IMG/M metagenome (GOLD analysis project Ga0189275, IMG submission 130329) | Marine microbial communities from the Costa Rica Dome - N19 A6 mini metaG | ecosystem: Environmental > Aquatic > Marine > Oceanic > Photic zone | place: Costa Rica: the Eastern Pacific...
CCCCGCAGATGGCCACGCCGGAGCCTGATGCTGTCACCCACCAGGCGCGGACGAGCTCCGCACGCTCCCGGGCACAAGGGACTGAGCTCATGCCTCCCATCCCGGAAACCGCTGACGATGGTACGGGCAAATGAGAGGGTGGGGATAAGTTTGCGGCCCCGGCCCCACACTCCGTCATCCTGACGAAGGTCAGGACCCAGATCGTAAAGGGAGATTTTTGCCAGGCGGGCTCAGATCGAATGTCGGCGATGTGCGGGATAAGTGCGCATTCGCGACCACCCAGCTCTATGAACTGGGCCCTGACTGAAGCCAGCGCCCGCGAAAGCGGGTGTCAGGGTGACGGTGCTTGTTGCGGCACTCTCACTCTCTCTTCCAACCGCCTTATTTTTCCCGGACGAAGGCCTGCGCAGGCAGGCCGCAGATCCGGGACCGACCGAAGATCATCTCAAGCGATGAGCTTCCCGCAGATCCCGGCGCTTCGCCCGGCCTCCGCCGGGCTTCCAGCCGGGAAAAGCGGCGGGGTGTTTAGGGTGAAGGGCGCCGCTTCACACCTCCACTCCCAAGGTCGAGACGCGTCTCCATCGGCATTGACGAGAGCTTTCATTCGTGAAAACGGAACGCCGCCCCGCGCCAAGCCTGCCATCCCGATTGCCCAAACGGCCGCTCTCGGTTAGACGGTGCGGTTCAGGCTTCCCCCAAGACCAAGAGAACCGAACCGCAATGGCCGCCTATAAATACGTCTACCATATGGACAAGCTGTCGAAGACCTATCCGGGTGCTTCCAAGCCGGTCTTCCAGGACATTTCCCTCCACTTCCTGCCCGACGCCAAGATCGGTGTCGTCGGCGTCAACGGTGCGGGTAAGTCCACCCTGCTGAAGATCATGGCGGGCATGGACACGGAGTTCACCGGCGAGGCCTGGGCCGAGAAGGGCGTGAAGGTCGGCTATCTGCCCCAGGAACCGCAGCTCGACGAGAGCAAGACGGTCTGGGAAAACGTCATCGAGGGTTCCGAGCAGAAACAGCTTCTGGAAGAGTTCAACGCCATCTCCATGCAGCTCGCCGAGGATTATTCCGACGAGCTGATGGAGAAGATGACGGCGCTCCAGGAAAAGATCGACGCCGAGAACGCCTGGGATATCGACAGCAAGATCGAGATGGCGATGACGGCGCTGCGCTGCCCGCCGTCCGACTGGGGCGTGGCCGAACTGTCCGGTGGTGAGCGCCGCCGCGTGGCGCTGTGCCGCCTCCTCCTGTCCGAACCGCACATGCTGCTGCTCGACGAACCGACCAACCACCTGGACGCGGAAAGCGTGCACTGGCTGCAGACCTATCTGGAGAAGTTCGAGGGCGCCGTGCTGATCGTCACCCACGACCGCTACTTCCTCGACAGTATCACCACCTGGACGCTGGAGCTCGATCGCGGCCGCGGCGTGCCCTATGAGGGCGGCTATTCGGCCTGGCTGGAACAGAAGGCCAAGCGCATGGCCCAGGAAGAGCGCGAAGCCTCGTCCAAGGACAAGGCTCTGGCGCGCGAACTGGAATGGATCCGCTCCTCGCCCAAGGCCCGCCAGGCCAAGTCCAAGGCGCGTATCAAATCCTATGAGGAACTGCGCGAGAGCGCCGAGAAGCGCGAGATCAACCACGCCCAGATCAACATCCCGCCGGGGCCGCGCCTGGGCGGTGTCGTGGTGGAAGTCGAGAACCTGAAGAAGGGTTTCGAGGACAAGCTGCTGATCGACGGCCTGTCGTTCAAACTGCCGCCGGGCGGTGTGGTCGGCGTGATCGGTCCGAACGGCGCCGGCAAGTCCACCCTGTTCAAGATGATCACCGGCCAGGACAAGCCCGACGAGGGTTCGATCCGTCTCGGCGAGACGGTGAAACTGTCCTATGTCGACCAGTCGCGCGATGCGCTCGATCCGAACAAGACCGTCTGGGAAGAGATTTCCGGCGGTAACGACATGATCGATCTGGGCGGCAAGGAAGTGCCGAGCCGGGCCTATGTCGGTGCCTTCAACTTCAAGGGCGGCAATCAGCAGAAGAAGGTCGGCCTGCTGTCGGGCGGTGAGCGCAATCGCGTCCACCTCGCCAAGACGCTGCAGACCGGCGGCAACCTCCTGCTGCTCGACGAACCGACCAACGATCTGGACGTGGAAACCCTCGCGGCGCTGGAACAGGCCCTGGAAGTCTATCCGGGCTGCGCCGTGGTGATCTCGCACGACCGTTTCTTTCTCGACCGTCTGGCCACCCACATTCTCGCCTTCGAGGGCGACAGCCATGTGGAATGGTTCGAAGGCAATTTCGCGGACTATATGGAAGACAAGAAGCGCCGCCTCGGCCCCGATGCCGAAATGCCCCGGCGCATCAAGTTCCAGAAGTTCGCCCGCTAGGCATGCTGGCGGACGACGAGCGTCGCGAGTTGAGGGCCTGGCGGTCACGCCAGGCCCTTGCCGTATGGGTGCTTGGCGTTGTTCTCGTCCCGCTGCTGGTTCTGGTGGTCATCGGGCTTGTCCAGGACCTGCCGAACCTGTTCCGGTCGCCGCTGATCCTGCTGCTGCCGGTGTGCCTGGTCTGGCTCTGGCTGCTGGGCCGGGCACCCGGGCGCTGGCTGAAGGCCGGAGCGGATGAACGCGCCGGGGATATCCGCAGTGTCCGCGGCGAGGTGACGGTCGATATACGCCGCGGCGTCGGCCTGATCGCCCCGTCGCGCTATGTATTGCGGATCCGGAACGAGACCTTCGAGATCGGCGCGTTCTGGGCGGAGCAGCTCATTCCCGGCAAGACCTATACCGTGCGCTTTGCACCGCGCAGCCGGGCCGTCGTGTCGATTGCCCGTCAGGACAGGACGGCCGTTCATGACGAGGCCCCTGCGGATATCGATCTCACCCGCCGCGAACGCGATCTGCTGCGCCTGATCGCCGAGGGGCTGACCGACAAGGAAATCGCCCGCGAGCTCAATCTCTCGCCGGCGACGGTGCGGACCTATAATTCCGACCTCTACGCCAAGCTGGGCATTTCCCGGCGCACCCAGGCCGTGCCGATCGCCGACCGGCTGGGTCTGACCTCGCAGGATTGATCTCCGGGGGCGGCGTCATGCTCCCGTCCTCCTCCTTGATGGGGGAGGGGGACCGCAGCTCTGCTGCGGTGGAGGGGGTGGGGGCGAGGTTTTTGCAAGCTATCGAGCACCGGGCTTCACCCCTTCCGAGCCAGCGCTGCGCGCTGAGCCACCTTCCCCATCAAGGGGAAGGAAGAGGCGGGACGACGACGCGGCTCCCTTCTGCAGCATTCAACATCTGTCGACTGACAGATTGCCGACATCTGTCGATGGTCCGGCCGGGCGGGCCGGGCAAGGCTCGCCTCCGCATCAAGACGGAGGCGGTACATGCAGTCCACGACATCCAGTTTCCAAAACCCCTGGCGTTTCTGGCACGGGGCGGCCGTTCTGGCCTCGGCGATGACGCTCTATGTCGCGCTCAGCTGGGCGCACATGGAAATCGTCCGCCAGACGGTGGGCATGGAGGCCTATCTGGGCGAGGGGCCGCGCCTGCCGCCGCATGTCCTGGTCGCCGGGCAGGCGATCAAGGCCGGCGCGCTGCTGACAATGCTCTGGCTGGTCGGACTGCGGGTGAAGGGCCTGCCGGCGCGCTGGGTCGGACTGGTGCCGGTCGCACCGGTCTGGATCGCGCTGGGCGTGCTGACGGGAGTGGGCGGGTTCTGCGTCCTGCTGGTCCTGGCGAAGCTGATCGTCGTCATCGTGCCGGACTGGCTGGCCTTCGCGCAGGCGCCCTTTGCGCTCGATGCCGGCAATTCGCTGGCGGGCAGTCTGGCCTTCCTTGTCATGACCATCGCCATCACGCCGGTGGCCGAGGAGATTTTCTTTCGCGGCTTCCTGTTCCGCTGGATGAGCGGGCATCACCGTGTCTGGCTGGCTGCGGGGGTGAGCTCTGTGATGTTCGGTGTGGCCCATATCCTGCCGCCCCAGGCGATCGCGGCGGCACTGATGGGGCTGATGCTGTGCTGGCTCTACTGGCGGACCGGATCGATCTGGCCATCGGTCGCGGCGCATATCACCAATAACGCGATCGGGATCGGCCTGGGTGCGGCGGCCGCCGGCGGGCATCTGCCCGCCTGGCTGACACCGTGAAACCGGAAACCGGTCAGTCGGCCTCGCTGGTATCCGCGCGCAGATGGGCGATCAGTGCGTCGATCTGCGTCTCGCGCGGACCTTCCAGAGGAATGTCCGGAATGACCGGGGCGCTGGATGTGTCGCCGGAGGGGCGGATGAAGACATAGATCGGCGCGGCCACTTCCAGCCCGGTATGGGTGAGCGTGCGCAGCTGTACCTGGCCAGTGGAATTGGCCCGGCCTTCCGTGCCCGGACCGGCCACCGGCGCGATGTCGAAATCCTGTACCGTGGCGGCCAGAACGATGGCCTGGGAATAGGTGCCGGCACCGACGAGGAAGGCTGTCCGGCCGGTGAAGCGGTTGGCGAGCTCCGCGGGCGGCTCGACCCATCGGGCAAAGGGCATCGACATCACGTCGCCGATCTGTGAACCCGGGATCTGCGCCTGGTTCTGTTCGGTGATGCGGGCCGTGACGGCCGACAGGGGCGTGTGACGCTGTGTCGTCAGATAGGCCAGCAGGTGGTCGGACAGCATGTGGGCGCCGCCGCCATTGGCGCTGATATCGACGATCAGGATCTCGCTGCCGCGCGCGGCAATGTCGGCGAAGGCCTGGTCGATGAAGGCCCTGAATTCGGTCTCCACGGTCGGCGCGAACGTGTTGAGGGTGAGGATGGCGGCGTCGTCTCGGAAGGCGAGGTCCCAGTTGCTGGCCGTGGTCGTGGCGCGGTCGATGGCCGGGTCGAGCGTCACCTCGCGGTGTTCGCCGTCAGGCGCTTCCAGGGTGACGGTCCAGCTTCGTGCGCCGCCGGTCAGCGCCCAGAGATATTGCGGAAAGCGGGTCTCGACGAGATGGGCGCGCAGGCCGGGCGTGTCGCCATGCGTGCGGCGCAGCGCCTGGTCGACCAGCATGCCGGTATCGGTGCCGTTGATGGCCAGCACAGTCTCGCCCGGCCGGATGCGGCTGTTCTCCGCAATCGTACCGGCGACCACCAGCCGCCCGTCCGTCAGACGCACCGGCAGGGTGAAGGCGCTGCCGCCATGGGCGAGATGCTCTTCATAGGCCTCGCTGGGCAGCCGGATGGCGACATGCCCGTCATTGAACAGCGGATTGAGCGGTGACAGGGCGAGCCAGGCCTCGCGCCGGGTATAGTCGCCTTCCAGCCCGTCGATGACGGCGTCGAAGCCGGCATTCACGGCCTCGACATCCATGCTGAAACCGGGCTGCGGGTGGGTCGCGAACAGCCAGTCGCGCCATTCGGCGACATCCGCGGCGACGGCGTCGGCGGGGATGGTATCGGCACCGCCGGCAAGGGCCGGGGCGGGGAGGGCGAGACCGGCCAGACCCGCCAGCAGCCTGAGTACTTTCATCATGGGACGAACCGTGTTCCAATAAAGCGTTACTAGTAACGTAACTGGTAACGTAAATTTCGGAGTGAGGCAATCGGGGCATGGCAGACGTGGACGGGAACGGACTGGACGGGCTGATTCACGGCGAGATGGCGCCGGGCTTTATCGGCCTTCTGCTCGGGCGGATCGTCGACCGGCTGGTCGATGAGGGGGTGCCGCCGGCGCACGAGGCGGGTATCGCCGCGCCGCCGCGCACCTTCTCGATGATCATACTGCTTGCCCGTGCCAGCCAGACCGTCACCGAACTGGCGCAACGCCTCGGCGTCACCCATGCCGCCGTCATCAAGACGGAACGCATGCTGGAAAAACTCGGTCTCGTCGAGCGCGGCCAGGATACCGGCGATGCCCGGCGAAAACCGCTCTGTCTGACGGCGCAGGGCGAGGCGGAGGCGGTGCGCATCGCCGAGTTCATGGCCCGGGTGAGCCGGGTCTATGCCGGACTGTTCGAGGAAATCGGCGTCGACCTCTTCGCCGCCGCCCGGGCCTTCGATGCGGCACTGGACCGGGAAGGATTCGCCGAGCGGTATCGCCGCATCTAGTCTTCGTCCGCAGGCGCCGGGCGTTCCTTCTCCCAGCGGCGGGACCAGTCGGTCAGTTGCAGGAGGATGTCGCCGAGACCGCGGCACAATTCCGTCGGTTCGTAGCCGTCATCGCCCAACTCGACCAGGCCTGCTTCGCGCAGTGCCGCAAGGCGCTGGTTGAGCACGGTTGGCGAGACATTGTCGCACCGTGCGCGCAAGGCGCGGAAGGTCAGCGGCGCATCGCGCAGCTCCCAGAGGATGCGCAGCATCCACTTCTGCCCGACCAGCTCCAGCACGGCCATGACCGGCTGCCTCGAATTTGCCTTGATATCGGCCAATTCCCGCCCTTGCGCTACAGAATCTGTAGCAGTATGAGTGCTACATAAAGCGTAGCAAATGGTCTTGCGCGCTGCAAATGGAATGACACGACATGACCGCGCCTTGAAAATCGCATCCGGACCGCCGGCAGACCGGCCGGGCCGCTACCTGAACAGACCTCCCCCAAAACCACAACGGACCGCAACGGTCCCAGGAGACAAGAATGACTCGCAGACCGACTGCGTGCCCGAAGACGTGCGCGCCTTTTTCCGCCTCCATCCTGCTCGCCGGAGCCGCTGCGGCAGCCCTGCTGGCGCCTGTCGCCCAGGCCCAGGCCGGCAGCGGCAACTGGTATTTCTTCGGTGACAGCAATATCGGCCAGGGCAATTTCTCCGCCATTGTCGGATCGCGTGGCGAAGACTTCTTCCCGAATTCCTCGAACAATGGCTTCGAGCGCGACTCCAACGGCCTTGTGTGGGCGGAGATGATGGGGCGCGATGTCGATATCGTCCTCGATCCGGACGCCGACTCCCCGAACATCAACTTCGCCATTTCCGGTGCACACATGACCCGCGGCGGCGATCTGGTGCCCTTCGGTGTCGAGACCGGCGTGACAGTACAGACCGAGGGTTTTGGCGCCCTGGTCGAGGCGGGCGCGCTGGAGGTCGGCCAGAACGATGTCGCCTTCATGATCGCCGGTGCCAATGACGTCCTGGACCGGCTGGACGCCAATGAGGCGGCCGATACGATCATCGCCGATGTCGCCGAGGCGGCCGCGGGTAATATCGAGCGCCTCGCCGATCACGGTATCCGCACGGTGATCATCTCGGAGATCCAGCCGCTGCAATACGCCCCGCTGGTCGCCGGCGATGCCGAGACGCAAGCAGAACTTGCCGCGCTGGTCGATGCGGCCAATACGGCGCTGTTCGATGCGATTGCCGCGGCCGACCTGCCGGATGGCATGAATGTCGTGACGATGAAGTATTCCGACTTCATGGCGCATATCGACCGGAACGCGGCGGCGCTCGGCTTCGACAGTATCGGCACGGCCTGTTTCGACGAGGCAGCCGGTACGCTCTGCGCGACGACTTTCGAGGATCAGAACCGCTATCTCTTCCTGGACGATCTGCACATGACCGAAGCCGGTCATCGCCTGGCGGCGCAATGGTGGATGGCGACCCTGGAAGGGGCCAATGGTGAAGCGGCCCGCGAAACCGGACGGATGCCGTCCGTGATCGCGCTGGGCCAGGACATGGTGGGACGCAGTGCCGGTGGCAGCCGGTTCCGCACCGAGGCGGAGAGCCGGGTGCTGTTTGCCGACTATATCCACGCCCAGCCGCGCCTGGACGGCGCCGCTGGCGAACCGGACGCCCGGTTCGAACTGCGTGGCTTCGTGCTGGGCGGTGAAACCCGTATCGGCGAGCATACCTATGCCGGTGCGGCTGCCAGTATCGCCGATACCGACACCGACCTGTCGACGGGCGGTGCTTTTTCCTCCCGCGGCCGGTCGGCCCATGGCTGGGCCGGCTATCGCGCGGGCGCTTTCGACGTCTCGGCCAATGCCGTCTACGGCGTGTTCGACATCGACGACATCCAGCGCCAGACGGGCGTCGACCTCCTGACGGCACGCGCATCGACGCAGGGCCGGTACTGGGATGTCAGCCTGGCAGCCTCGGTCCGGTTCGATCTCGGCGAGATGGGCCATGTCGACCTGCGCAATGCGCTCAGCATCTCGGAAACCGCCATCGACGGTTATGCCGAGACCGGTGCCGACGGCCTGGCACTGGCCTATGAGGACCAGACCCTGCGCAGCGAGCGCTATACGCTGGAAGCCGAGTATCGCGGTGAGGTGTGGGCCGTGTCGCCGGGTGTTTCGGTGCGTCCTGTCGCCGGCCTGTCCTGGCGGCATGAATTCGGACCGGATAGTCACGCGCTGACCTCGCGCCTGATCGACAATACGGCACTGCCCTCGACGATCCGTTCGGCCGGTGCGGCAGAGAACCGGTTCGACGGCACGACCGGTTTCGATGTCGAGTTCGGCGGCCGCTGGATGGCGGGTGTGCGCTACACCTACGACTGGTCCGACGATATCGGCGATGGCGACAGTGCGCGCATCTTTGCCCGCATGACCTTCTAGGCGCGCACGGGCCTTCGGCTCTGGCCCTGTTCGGCGGCGCCTAGAAGCGCGCCGCCGAGAAGGGTTCGGCAGCGACCGGCGGCGTCTCTTCGCTCATCAGGGCGGCGAGAAGGTCGCCGGAGCCCATGGCCTGGGTCCAGCCGAGATGGCCGTGCCCGGTGATCAGCCAGAGCCCTTTCGCGCGCGTCTCGCCGATGAAGGGGCGCCCATCGGCCGACATGGGCCGGAAACCGGTCCACGCCTGCTGGTCGCCGGCGAGGAGTTGCGGGGCGAGGTCGGGATAAAGATCGCGGAGCATGCGGCGCAGATTCTCGATCCGCTCCTCGCGCAGCACAGGATCGAGCCCGGCGAACTCCGCCGTGCCGGCGATGCGCAGCCGGTCGCCCATGGGGGTGGCAATGGCGTGACGCGCCTCGTCCACCACCGGCAGGCCGGGGCGCTGGTTGAGGCCGGACATGTCCAGGGTGAGCGAATAGCCCTTCACCGGCCGCACCGGCAGATGCAGGCCGAGCGGCTGCAGCAGGCGCCAGCTCGTGTGGCCGGTGGCGAGCACGATATCGTCGACCTCGATCTCCTCCTCGAGGGTGCGCACGCCGACAATGCGGCCGCCGCGGTCGACGAGGTCGACAATCCGGGTATTCCATTCAAAGCGCACGCCGGCCCGTTCGGCCGCGGCCGCGAGCCCGCGCGTGAAGGCCTTCGCATCGCCCGACTCGTCGTCCGGATAGAAGATCGATCCGGCGATCCGGTCGGCGACGGAGGCGAGCAGGGGTTCTTTCTCGATCGTCGCGTCGCGGTCCAGCAATTCCAGACGCAGGCCGGCATCGCGCAGCATCTCGCCCATGCGCCGCCGCTCTTCCATCGGCGCCGTCGTGCCGCAGACCTTCAGCGTGCCGCGGGTGAGATTGTCGAATTCCAGTGCCTCGCTGTCGCGCACGGCCTGGGTAAGGGCGAGCGAGTGGCGCGACAGGGCGAAATTGGCGCGGCAGGACGCTTCATAGCGTTTGCGCGTGGAGTTCGCGAGAAAGCGCAGCCCCCAGGGTACAAGACCCGGCAGGGGTTTCAGGCGCAGCTTCATCGCGGAATGCGGGTCCGGCAGCGAGCGCAGCAATTGCCAGTGCACGCCCGGCGCATTCCAGGGTTCGGGCTCGGACGGGGTCAGCGCGCCGGCATTGGCGAACGAGGTTTCGCAGGCGGCCTGGTCATGGGCGTCCATGACCGTGACCGAGTGACCGCGCTGGCGCAGGGCCCAGGCGGCGGCAATCCCGGCGAGCCCGGCGCCGACGATGAGGATTTCCTTTGTAGTCAAAGCGCTCTCCGGCGGGTCCGCCTACATGCGGCCATTTGAACTTCGTGGGGATGCAGATAAAAGCAAGGGGGCATTCGCACTTATCGACTCGGAATTCATGGACGCACTGGTTGCACAGCTCAAGGCTCTGGCGGAACCCACGCGCTTGCGCATCGTCGCACTGTTGTCGCGGGGGGAGCTGACCGTGTCCGAACTGGTCCAGATCCTGGGCCAGAGCCAGCCGCGCGTCTCGCGTCACCTCAAACTGCTGACCGATGCCGGCCTGGCCGAACGGCTGCCCGAAGGCGCCTATGTCTTCTACCGCCTGACCGATGCCGGCGGCGGCCGGCGCCTGGCGCAGATCGCCCATGATCTCCTGCCCGAGGACGATCCGGTGATGACGCGCGACTTCTCGCGCCTTGAATCCATCAAGCAGGCGCGGGCCCAGGCGGCCCAGGCCTATTTCGAGAGCGTCGCCGACGACTGGGACCGCATCCGCTCCTTCCACCTGGCCGATCATGAGGTCGAGGCGGCGATGCGCCGTCTGGCGGGCAAGGGCCCGTTCGGCCTGATGATCGATGTCGGTGTGGGCACAGGGCGTATCCTCGAGCTTTTCTCCGACCGGGTCGATCGCGGTATCGGCGTGGATATCAACCACTCCATGCTCAATGTCGCGCGGCTCAATCTGGAAAAGGCCGGGCTGCGGCACTGTTCCGTGCGCCACGCCGATGTCGGGGCGCTGCCCTTCGAGAACGGTGTGGCCGATCTCGTGACCGTCCACCAGGTGCTTCACTATCTGGAAGACCCGGCCCTGGCGGTCGACGAATGCGCCCGTGTGCTGAAGCCGGGCGGCAATCTGCTCATTGTCGACTTCGCGCCGCACCAGCTGGAAACGCTGCGCGAGGATCACTATCACCGCCGGCTGGGCTTCTCCGACGAGGAGATGGCGGGCTGGATCGAGCAGGCCGGGCTGGAGCTGGTCGAGAAGGCCGCGCTGCATCCGGAGGAGCCGTCCGGACAATTGACCATGAAGATCTGGGTCGCACGCCAGGGCTGAGGCCGGATGCGCATGTAGCGCCTGCCCCCTGTGCAGATATCCTGTTGTGCTATAACGGGTTCACCAAACGAAACGGGAGACGTTCGAATGGCGGATGCTTTCATGCTGGGGTGGGAAGAGTGGGCTGCCTTCCCCAAGCTCAACATTCCGGCCGTCAAGGCAAAGGTGGATACCGGCGCGCGAACCTCTGCGCTGCATGCCGTGTCGGTCGAACCCTTCGGTCCGCTGGAAAGTCCGCAGGTCCGTTTCGTGCTGCACCCGATTCCCGACAAGCCGGAGATCGAGGTGGTGTGTTCCGCACCCGCCGTCGACCGCCGCGAAGTGATTTCCTCGAATGGCGAACGTGAACTGCGCTGGGTGATCGAGACGCCGGTACGCATGGGCGACCGGGAATGGCCGGTCGAGCTGACGCTGACCAATCGCGAGACGATGATGTACCGCATGCTGCTGGGGCGTCAGGCGATCCGCGAGGACATGATGGTCAATCCCACCCTGTCTTATTGCCAGGGCGAGCTGAGCTACGATCTCTACAAGGATTTCCCCAAGCGCCGGCCGGTGAAGCGTCCGCTGCGCATCGCCATCCTGACACGCGAGCCCAACAATTATTCCTCGCAGCGCCTGAAGGATTCCGCGGAGACGCGCGGCCATGTCGTCGAGATGATCAATACGGCGCGCTGTACGCTGGCCATCGATGCGTCCGATCCGGACGTCTATTACGACGGCAAACCGCTGCCGCATTATGATGCCGTGATCCCGCGCATCGGTGCGTCCATGACCTCCTACGGCATGGCGGTGCTGCGCCAGTTCTCGATGATGGGCGCCTATTGCCTGAACGTCCCCGAAGCGATCGGTGCTTCGCGCGACAAGCTCTATGCCCACCAGGTGCTGGCGCGGGCCGGGATCCAGATGCCGGTGACGGCCTTCGCCCACTCGCCGAAGGATACCGCCAATCTCATCTCCCACGTGCGCGGTGCGCCGCTGGTCGTGAAACTGCTGCAATCCACCCAGGGGCGCGGCGTCGTGCTGGCGGAGACGCGCAAGGCGGCGGAGTCGGTGATCGACGCCTTCCGGGGCCTCGACGCCAACTTCATTGTCCAGGAATTCGTCAAGGAGGCCGATGGTGCCGACATCCGCTGCTTCGTCGTGGGCGGCAAGGTGGTGGCCTCGATGATGCGCCAGGCCGAGAGCGGCGAGTTCCGCTCCAACCTGCACCGTGGCGGCTCTGCCAAACGGGTCCGGATCACCAAGGAAGAGCGCTCGTCCGCGGTCCAGGCCGCCAAGGCGCTGGGCCTGTCTGTCGCCGGCGTCGACATGCTGCGCTCGTCGACGGGGCCGAAGATTCTCGAGGTGAATTCCTCGCCGGGTCTGGAAGGTGTGGAACGCACCTCGGGCAAGGATGTCGCCGGCATAATCGTCGAATACATCGAGGGCCATGTCCGCCAGGTACCCCCGCGCCGGGTTGCGAAGCGTCGTGCGCGGCCGGTCGAGGAAACGGCGGAATAGCGGCTGCCTGACGTGTCGCGCCGGATCAGCTAGGCGCCATACCCGCCGCCGCCCGGCGTCTCGATCTCGACGGCGTCGCCGGCTTGTACATCGATGCGGAACAGGCCGGGCAGGTCTTCCACTGCACCGCCTGCGCGGATCACCCTTTGATGTCCCGGATAGGCGTCGCCGCCGCCGGCCAGGCCGAACGGGTTTTCCGACCGGCGCGAGGACAGGAGGGCGACCTCCATGGGTTCCAGGAAAGTGAGCCGGCGCTGGCTGCCATCGCCGCCGCGCCAGCGTCCGGTGCCGCCGGAGCCGTGGCGGATGCGGTGATGATCGACGCGGACCGGGTAGCGCCGTTCCAGCACTTCCGGGTCGGTCATGCGTGAATTGGTCATGTGGGTGTGGATCGCGCTTTCGCCGGCAAAGCCGTCGCCCTCGGCGTCCACGCCCGCCCCGGCACCGCCGCAGATCGTCTCGTAATACTGGTGGCGGTCATTGCCGAAGGTGAGATTGTTCATCGTGCCCTGGGCGGCCGCCATGCGGCCCGTCGCCCCGAACAGCGCATCGACAACCAGCTGGCTGGTCTCCACATTGCCCGCCACCACGGCTGCAGGCGGCCGCGGATTGAGCAGGCAGCCATCCGGAATGATCAGCTCGATCGGTTTCAGACAGCCCTCGTTCAGCGGAATGGCATCGCCCACCAGGCAGCGGAAAACGTAGAGCACCGCCGCGCGGGCGACCGAGGCGGGGGCGTTGAAATTGCTGTGGCGCTGGGGCGAGGTGCCGGTGAAATCCACGATCGCCGAGCGGTTATCGCGGTCGACCGAGATGGTGACGCAGATCTGCGCGCCATCGTCCAGACGCACCGTGTGCACGCCGTCATCCAGCGCATCGATCACCCGGCGCACGGCGCGTTCGGCATTGTCCTGCACATGGCCCATATAGGCTTTCACCACGTCGAGCCCGTTATCGGCGACCAGGCGGTGGAGTTCGTCGGCCCCCTTTGCGCAGGCGGCGAGCTGGGCCTTCATGTCGGCGATATTCTGGTCGGGCCGGCGCGCCGGGTGCAGGCCCGAAGCGAGCACCTCGCGCACGGTGGCTTCCAGGAAGCGACCCTTTTCCATGATCTTCACATTGCGGAATTGCACGCCTTCCTCGTCGATGGTTTGCGAGAAGGGCGGCATGGAGCCGGGGGCGATACCGCCGACATCGGCGTGGTGCCCTCTCGATGCGACATAGAAGAGACGTTCCTGCGACACAGGGTCATGCACAGGTGTGACAAGCGTGATGTCCGGAAGATGCGTTCCGCCATCATAGGGCGCATTTACTGCGACGGCATCGCCGGGACCGAGATCGGGATGCGCTTCGGCCGCGGCCCGGACCGAGGCCGACATGGATCCCAGATGCACCGGCATGTGCGGCGCGTTGGCGACCAGTCCGCCCTCGGCGTCGAAAACGGCGCAGGAGAAGTCGAGGCGTTCCTTGATATTCACCGAATGCGCGGTGCGCTCGAGGGCGACGCCCATCTGTTCGGCGACGGACATGAAGCGCTTGTTGAACAATTCCAGCCGGATCGGGTCGAGTTCGGTGCCGCCGCGATGATCGCCTGCGGCTTCGGCGCGGGACAGTGACAGCGTGCCGTCCTCAAGGCGCGTGGCGGTCCAGCCGCGATCGACCACAATGGTGGAATTGGGATCCATGATCAGCGCCGGACCGGTCTCGCTCATGCCGGCTGCGAACTGGTCGATGGCGTAGACGGGGACCTCGTTCCACTCGCCGGCATCGAACATGCGGGCACGCGCCTTCGGGCGCGGCGTGCCGGCTTCCGGTGCGGGCATGTCGATTGACCAGTCGGACGATCCGGGCGGCGAGCATTCGGCTTCACGCGTGACCGATTCAACGATCAGCTCTCCTTCCGGGATGAAGCCGAAGAGGCGTTTGTGAGCTTCGCGGAAGGCCGCTTCCATTGTGTCGCGCGACCCGTCAGGCACAGGAATGGACGTGTCCGAACCGGACACTTTTAGCCGCCATTCGCCGTGCGAGCGGATGGCGCCGGCGGGCAGGCCCTGGGCGGCGAGGGCGCTGCGGGCCTCCTCGTCCAGCCGGTCAGCGATGCGGCCGGCCTCGTCGAAGGCGCTTTCCAGCGGCGCCTCGACTGCGGCCATGCGGGTTTCGCGGATATCGGCCAGGCCGATGCCCAGCGCCGACAGCAGCCCGCCATAGGGGTGGATCAACACGGTCGTCATGCCCAGAGCGTCGGCAACGCGGCAGGCATGCTGGGCGCCGGCCCCGCCGAAGGCGGCGAGCGCATAGCCGGACGGGTTCACGCCCTGGCCGATGGAGATCTGCTTGATCGCCTGGGCCATGCTTTCCACGGCCACGGCGAGAAAGCCCTCCGCGGCCTCCTCGGCGCTGGCCAGACCCATCTCGTCCGCCAGTGCGGCGAGGGCGGTGCGGCTGGCCTGGACATCGAGCGGCGCGTCGGAGGTTTCGCCGAAAACCTTGGGGAACCAGTCCGGCTGGATGCGGCCGAGCACGATATTCGCGTCAGTCACCGCCGCCGGTCCGCCGCGGCCATAGCCGGCGGGGCCGGGCATGGCGCCGGCACTGTCCGGGCCGACGCGGGCACGTTCGCCGTCGAAAGTGAGAATGGAACCGCCGCCGGCGGCGACCGTATGCACCGCCATCATCGGCGCGCGCAGGCGCTGGCCGGCGACCAGGGTTTCCTGCACCCGGTCATACTGGTCGCCATCATAGCGCGACACATCGGTCGAGGTGCCACCCATGTCGAAACCGATCACCTTGGGCTGGCCGGCGCGTTTTGCGGTCTTGGCCATGCCGACCACGCCGCCGGCGGGACCGGACAGCACGGCGTCGCGGGCATGGAAGGCCCCGGCCGGGGCAAGCCCGCCGGAGGACTGCATGAAGAAGAGCGGCGTGCCCTCCAGCCCCGTGTCGACCCGGTTCACATAATTGCGCAGCACCGGGGTGAGATAGGCGTCCAGCACGGTGGTCGAGGCGCGCGGCACGATCTTGACCAGCGGCGAGGCGACCGAGGAACGCACGATCGTCGTGAAGCCCGCCTCGCGGGCCAGGGCTTCCAGGCGCGCTTCGTGCGTGTCGTTGGCATAGGCGTGCATGAGCGCGATGGCGACGGTCTCGATCCCGTCAGCGCGGGCGGCGTCGAGCGCGCGGCGGGCGGTGTCCTCGTCCAGCGCCTGCACGATTTCGCCTTCGGCATCGAGGCGTTCCGAAACCTCCACCACCCGGTCATAGAGCGGGTCGGGACGGGTCAGATCGAGGGCGAAGATGTCGGGACGCGTCTGGTCGCCGATCACCAGAAGATCGGCAAAGCCCTGTGTCACCAGGAAAAGCGTGCGCGCGCCCTTGCGTTCCAGCAGCGCATTCGTGGCGACAGTCGTGCCCATTTTCACGGCCGCGACCGGCTCGCCGCCCGACAGGCGCCGCACGCCCTCGGTGGCGGCATCGGGATAGTCCGGGCTTTCAGAAAGCAGTTTGAGCGCCTGCAGCCGGCCGTCCGGTGCGCGGCCGATCACATCGGTGAACGTGCCGCCCCGGTCGATCCAGAATTCCCATTCGCTGCGCGCGCTGCCGGTCATCGATTTTCATCCGTTCCTGCTGGGCGGGGGAGGTTAAGCATGGCGTGCAGCCACGCAACCGGATTAAGCTGGGGCGGAACTGTCATTCTTCAACCCCAGGGGCTCGCGCAGCGCGCGGGCAGTGCCTACATGGGCACACCGGAGGGCGCGCGCATGAGTTTCTGGAGCAGGCTGGCGGACCGGCTGAGGGGCCGGGAATGCTTCCTGGAGTGCGATGGCTGCGACGAGCGTGCGCGGCTGCACCAGGTCGAGGATGCCGATTTTGCCATGGCCCTGATCGGGCTGGGCGCCAAGATGGCCAAGGCCGACGGGGCTGTGACGCGCAGCGAGGTCCGGGCCTTCTACGAGGTCTTCCGGCCGCCGCCGGAGGGCCGCGACGCGCTCGACCGCGCCTTCCAGCTGGCAACCCAGACGACGCTGGGCTTTGACGGCTATGCCCGCCGCCTGGCCAAGCGCTTCAACTGTTACCCGGCGCTTCTGGAAGATGTGCTCGACGGCCTGTTCCACATCGCCAAGGCCGATGGCGCCGTGACGCCGGACGAGATGCACTATCTGGAACGCGTGGCCGATATTTTCGGCTTTTCGGAAACCGAGTTCCGCCGCATTCGCTCGGCCCATATCAATGCCGGGGATCACGACCCGTATGTGATCCTGGGAATCGAGGCGGATATTTCCGATCTCGACCTGCGCCGCGCCTATCGCCGGATCGCCTCGCAGAATCACCCCGACCGCCTGATCGCCCGCGGTGCGCCGCCGGAGATCCAGCGCATGGCCGACGAGAAAATGGCTGCGATCAACAGTGCTTACGGCCAGATTCTCCAGGAGCGCGGTCTCGTCGCATCCGCCGCCAATTGACTGTTGCCCCAAGAATGCCAACATGGAGACTACAGTAGGGGGCGAAATGGACTGGATAGGACGACATGACTGACGCCCGTCAAGCCAATACCGACTTCTTCGCCTCCAGGGCGGGACGCATCGTGCGCGATGTGCTGGCTGCCCTGATCGCGCTCGCCTTCCTGGGCCTGGTGATCTTCCTGGCTGCCATGCTGACAGCCGCCTTCCTGGTTCTGGCCGGCATTGCCCTGCTCGCCGGTGGCGCCTACTGGCTGTGGCGCAAGCTGCGCGGCTCGCCCCGCGGGTCAGAAGACGATGTGCTCGTCGCCACGCGCGGTCCCGATGGCTGGACCGTCGATCTGGGCCGGTAAGCACCGCCGCTCCCGCAATCGTGACTGTCCGCCGCCCGGGCCCTTGCTAGTCTGGACGCTATCGCCCGTCTCGTGAGGTCGTGCCGCCGTGCGCCGTTTCATTCCGCTTTTCCTGATCGTTGCGCTGCCGCTGATGCTGGTCGGCTGTGTGTCCATGGCCCTGCCCAAAGTGTCGGCGCGGCATGGCGGCGAAGCCGCGCGGCCGCCGCTGGAGACGGCGGGTCTGACCCGGCAGTCCTGGGAGGCGGGGCAGGCAGACCTGCGCGCGGCCTTCGAGGCTGAGGTCTATGGCGCTTGGCCGGAAGCCGGACCGGCGCGGGTTCTCGATCACACGGTTGTCGATACCGCCGCCTATGACGGTGCCGGCCGTATCGAGGAATACACGCTCGACCTGGCGGGGGCGCAGACCCATCTGGCCACCGTGCTTCCGGTTGCAGCCGACGGGCCGGTGCCGGTGGTGGTGATGCAGATGTTCTGCGGCAATCACGCGGCGCTCGGCTGGCATGAGGGGGTGAGCGGACCGGTGACCGACCGCGCGCCGGATTGTGCGCCGTCCGGTTTTGCCAGCTGGTCGACACGGCAGATATTCGGCCGCCACATCATGGAGCCGCCGGTCGCCGAGATCCTCGCGCATGGCTATGCGCTCGCCTTCATCTATGCCGGAGATATCGTGCCGGACAGCGCGCAGGCAGCCGACGCAGCCCTGGACGAATTGTCGGCGGATGTGCAGACCGGCGCCATCGCCGCCTGGGCCTGGGCCTATTCCCGCGTCATCGACGTGCTGGAGGCCGACGACCGCTACGACCGGCAGCGCATGGCGGTGTGGGGGCATTCGCGCAACGGCAAGTCGGCCCTGCTGGCCGCCGCCTTCGATCCGCGCATCGACCTCGTCATCGCACACCAGTCAGGCACCGGCGGTACGACGCTGACCCGCTCGGATGCGGGCGAGAGCGTCGCCCAGATCACCGAGGCCTATCCCTACTGGTTCAACGACCGTTTCGAAAGCTATGCCGGCCGGGAAGAGGAAATCCCGGTCGATCAGCATCAGCTGATCGGCCTGATGGCGCCGCGGCCGCTCCTGATCGGCGGGGCCTGGCGGGATCAGTGGTCCGATCCGAACGGCAGCTGGCGCGCGGCGCGCGGCGCCAATCCGGTCTATGCGCTTTATGGCTCGGACGGGCTGGAGCAGGATGGGCTGGGTGCGTTCGACCCCGAGGCCGATATCGCCGTCTTCATGCGCCGCGGCCTGCATGGTGTGAATGCCGCCGACTGGCGTCATTTCCTCGCCTTTCTTGACGCGCATTTCGGTGCTGGCGAGTAGGCGATGCGGGCGCGCGGACCGGCCACGCGCCCGGTTCATCAAACGGTCTAGCAGTCGCGGCCCTGATAGATGCCCATCAGGCTGGTGCGGCGCAGTTCGGCGCGGCGCACATTCTCTTCACGGCGTTCTGCTTCCGCCTGGGCCTGGGCCTGGGCGTGACCGCCGGCGGCATTCGCGGCGAAGCCGAGGCCCGGAACACGGCCCAGAGCGCCGGAATAGGCGGCTGCATTGATGGCGGCGCTGGTGCCCGCGGCCGCGGCGCTGCCGCGGGCTTCCGCGTTTGCAGCCGCCTGCATGTCGGCCCCCATCATCTGGTCCATGCGGCCGATCTCGGCGCTGAGCTGTTCACAGCTCATGTCGGCATCGCCGGGGCTGTTGACCTGCAGCAGGGCTGTGGCCGGTTCGGAGCTCGATGTGGTGGCACAACCGGCCGCCATGAGCGCCATTGCGGCCGTCAGGCCGAATGCGGTGATACGGGTTGTCGTCATAGTCCTCTCCCCTGGGCAAGTAGACGCGCAGGGAGGGTGCCGACGGCGCCCGAGATCAGCCATCCCCCGTTCGGGGGAGCCAAGGATTTGCGCTTGCCCGCCCGGGCGGCGCAGTCCAAGACAATCGCCATGCGGTTGCGCGATTTCCTGGCCCTGTTTGCCGTCTGTGTCGTCTGGGGCATCAATTTCGTGGTGGCCAAGTTCTCGGTGACCGGTGCACCGGGCTGGGTCGACGGCTTCGAGGGCGTGCCGCCCTTCTTTTTCGCCTTCCTGCGCTTTGTTCTTCTCTATGCGGTGCTGGCGCCCTGGCTGCGCCCGATCCCGGCCAAGCTGGGCACGATGATCGCCATCGGCCTGACCATGGGGGCGGGCCAGTACGCGCTGATGTTCCTGGGGCTGAAATGGGCCACGCCTTCGGCGATGGCGATCGCCGTGCAAACCGGCGTGCCCTTTGCGACCATCCTGTCGGTTCTCTTCCTGAAGGAGAAGGTCGGCCTGCCGCGGATCGCCGGCATTCTCCTGTCCTTTGCCGGTGTGGCGCTGGTGATTGCCAATCCGGCCGAGCTCGACCTGTCGATCGGTCTGATGATCGGCATCGGTGCGGCCTTCGCCTCGGCGGTCGGCATGATCCTGGTCAAGCAGATGCCGCTGGATTCAATCCGCATGCAGGCCTGGATCGGGCTGATCTCGGCGCCGCCGCTGCTGGCGCTGTCGCTGACCTTCGAGACCGGGCAGATGCAGTCGGTCGTCAGCGGCGGCTGGGCGATCGGCGCGGCCGTCGCCTTCACCGTCCTGCTGGTGAATGTGTTCGGCCATGGCGTCTTCTACAATCTTCTGCAGCGCTATGACGCGACCCTGATCGCGCCGCTGACCCTGATGGCACCGCTGATCGGCGTGATCGCGGGGCTCACGGTCACAGGCGATCCGCTCGGCTGGCGCCTGATCGCCGGTGGTGCGCTGACCCTGCTGGGTGTCGGCATCATCGCCCTGCGCCGGAACCGCAAATTGCCGACCGCCGCACTGGCGCGGGAGAAGACGCTGTGAGCCTGGTTTTCCGGGACACGCCGTCGCCCAACTTCAACGACCGCAAGGGCCCGCTCGCCTATATCGTGCTGCACTATACCGGCATGGAGACGGGCGCCGCGGCGCTGGAGCGGATGTGCGATCCGCAGGCTCAGGTGTCCGCCCACTACATGGTCGAGGAAGACGGCGCGGTATGCCGGCTCGTGGATGAAACCCGCCGTGCCTGGCATGCCGGGGTCAGCTATTGGCGCGGCGAGCGCGATCTGAACTCGGCCTCGATCGGCATCGAGATCGTCAATGGCGGGCATGATTTCGGTCTGCCCGGGTTTCCGGCTGTCCAGATTGCGGCGGTGACCGCCCTGGTGCGGGACATCATGGGACGGCATGGGATTGCGCCGCGCGACGTGATCGGCCATTCCGATATCGCCCCCGGGCGCAAGATCGATCCGGGCGAGGAATTCCCATGGACACAGCTGGCGGAAGCAGGCTGCGCGCTGGCGCTGCCGCAGGCGCGCATGGCAGGTGAGCCGGACGTGCTGCTGGAGCGGATCGGTTACGGTCTGGAGCCGGGCCTGCCCGCGGTGGTCGAGGCGTTCCAGCGGCGCTGGAGGCCACACCGGGTCGACGGGCAGCTGGACGACGAGACGCGCGATCTCATTGCCCGTGTGGCGTCGGCCGCTTGACGGGCTGACGCGTTTGACCGATCTAGACCGCGATCAGGTGGCCGGGCGGCCGCGGCGGCAAGTCCGGAAACGGCGCCGTCGAGGAAAGTCCGGGCTCCATGGAGACAAGGTGCCGGATAACGTCCGGCGGGGGTGACCCCAGGGAAAGCGCAGCAGAGAACAGACCGCCAGGCCTTCGGGCCCGGCAAGGGTGAAACGGTGCGGTAAGAGCGCACCGCCCCGACCGCAAGGAAGGGGGCTAGGCAAGCCCCACCTGGAGCAAGACCGAATAGGGATGAGCGCGGCTTGCCGCACATGTGTCTCCGCATGTCATCCGGGTAGGTCGCACCAGGCCGGCCGCAAGGCCGGTCGCAGATGAATGGTCGCCACCCCGGACTCCGGTCCGGGGGACAGAACCCGGCTTACAGGCCGCCTGATCCTTCTTTCCTGATTTTCTGCCCCCGCGTGAGCGGGGGAAGCGGGCCGCAGCAAAGCTGCGGGTCGAAGGGGGCTCTTCTGCAGCCGAAGGCGGAGGAAGGGCGGTCGCGCCGGGTTCCACCATTCCGCCGTGCTTCGCGCGGCGGCCCCTCCGCCCCTTCGGAGCACCTCCCCCGCCCGGGGCGGTGGAGGAAAGTCGCTTCACGGAACCATCTGTTCCGGATCAGAAACAATCTCCGAAGTGGCCCCTGTGGGTGGCAATCCCATGTCGCACTCGCCCGGGGGCTGTGGATATTAACTTAATGTTCCGCGTCTGTTCTTGTTTTCCTGTGATCTGAATACTTCAGATGGCGTGTTAATCCATGAAAAACGAACCTTTCGTCATTGTTTCCCATGCTGTCCCATGTTATCCCATCATTAACCATGCAGGGTTCGTCCGCATGGGCGCAGGGGGTCAAGCGCGTGTTTCTGTCGACGACGATCAATGGTGTGGACGCAAAGGGACGGGTTTCCGTGCCGGCGGGTTTCCGTGCCGTCGTCAAGAACGACCCCGAGGAGAAGATCTACGTGTGGCCCTCGTTCGAAGGCGGGTATCTGGAAGGCGGCGGGCAGGCCCTGCTCGACCGCTATCTGAACCTGCTCGAGGAGATGGACCCGTATGACGACGCCCGTGCCGCCTTCGAGCAGACGATCTTCGGCGACACGCGCGGTCTGGCTTTTGACGGTACCGGCCGTGTCACCCTGCCGAAGGATCTGATCGAGCATGCCGGCCTGGACAGCAAGGCGGCCTTCGTCGGTCTCGGCTCGCGCTTCGAGATCTGGAATCCGGACCGTCTGGCCGAGCGCAAGGCCAATGCCCGCGACTTCGCGCGCGAGAACAAGAAGTCGCTGCGCCTGCCGCCCCGTACGGGAGGGGGGGCATGACCGGCTCGCCGCACATCCCCGTCATGCTGGACGAGGTCCTGCACGCGCTCGAGCCGCGTGACGGTGCGCTCTATATCGATGGCACATTCGGTGCCGGCGGCTATTCGCGGGCCATCCTGTCGGCGGCCGACTGCCGCCTGATCGGCATAGACCGCGACCCGTCCGTCCGCCCCGCTGCCGAGCATCTCAAACAGGCGGCCGGCGGCCGTTTCGCCTTTGTCGAGGCGCCGTTCTCGGCGATGGAAGAGGTGGTGCGCACCAGCGGCGGCTCGCATGTCGACGGCATCGTGCTGGATATCGGCGTGTCCTCCATGCAGATCGACCAGGCCGAGCGCGGCTTCTCCTTCCAGAAGGCTGGTCCGCTGGACATGCGCATGGCCGGTTCCGGTCCCACAGCAGCCGATGCGGTCAACCTGCTGAGCGAGCAGGAGCTGGCAGACATATTTTATGTTTACGGCGAAGAGCGCCGCTCGCGCCGTGTCGCCAAGTTCATTCTGACGGCCCGCGAAGAGGCGCCGATCGAGACGACGGACCGGCTGGCCGAAATCGTCTCGCGCGCAACCGGCGGAAAACATTCAAAAATCCATCCCGCGACGCGCGTCTTCCAGGCGCTGCGCATTTTCGTCAATGACGAGCTGGGTGAACTGGCCCGCGCGCTGGAGGCGTCCGAGCGCCTGCTGGCACCGCTCGGGCGGCTTGTCGTGGTTACCTTCCATTCACTGGAGGACCGCATGGTTAAGTCCTTCCTGCGGGCCCGTGCCGGGCTGGCGGGAGGGGGCGGTTCGCGTCATGCGCCAGTCGCCGAAGCAGGCCCCGAGCCGAGTTTCCGTCTCCTGTATCGCAAGGCCGTCGAGGCCGGCGCGGCGGAGGCTGATGCCAATCCGCGGGCCCGTTCGGCCAAGCTGCGCGCCGCCATTCGTACCGATGCGCCGGCCGTCACCGACGGTCCGGAACTGTATCGGAGTGTTGTTCCGCTTGCCCGTCTGGAGGCCGCGCTATGATCCGCACGTTCAATGCGATCGCGTTCGTCGTCGCCGCGGCGCTGGCAGTGGCACTCTATATCGCGAAGGCCGAGGCGAAGAGCTCGCAGGAGCGGCTGGAGGGCATCCAGGCGCAACTGGCCGAGGAGCGCCGGCAGATCAATGTGCTCAATGTCGAGATCGCCCACCTGGAAGATCCCGAGCGCCTGCGCGCGCTGGCGCGCCGCTATCTCGGTTTCGAGCCGCTGGATCCCTCGCGTGAGGTCAATCTGAGCGATCTTCCCCTGCTGGCAGGCGCCGACGAGCGCCGCGACACGCTGCGCTCCGACAGTCACATCGTGCGCGAGGAGCGTATCGAGGGGCTGGCCATGGCCGAGCCGCGAGAAGTGGGAGGCCCGGACTGATGCGCCTCTGGCCGTTCCGCAGGCAGGTTTCCGCCAAGTCGCGCAGTGTTGCACTGCCGCCGCTGGCTGAGGCTGCGCCGGCGGACATGTCGCGCCTTCTGCGCATCGAAAGCGACGAGACCAAAGCGCTGGACGCGGCCCGTTCGCGCCTGCGCATCATGGGAATGAGCCTGGGTGTCGGTTTCCTCCTGCTCGCCGGCCGCGCGGTGGACATCGCGGTCATGGGGCCGGCCGATGCCGCCCCGATTGCGCGCCAGGCCGTGCATGCGGAGACGCGTGGCGATCTGTTCGACCGCACAGGTCAGGTGCTGGCGACCACGCTGCAGACCCACTCGCTCTACGCCGACCCAAGCCTGGTGTGGGATGCGCGCGAGACCGCCGAGGCACTGGCGACCGTTTTGCCCGATATCGATGTCGACGCGCTGACCGAGGAACTCGGCGGCCGCGGCCGTTTTGTCTGGGTGCAGCGCAATCTCACCCCGCGCCAGCGCCAGGCCGTTTTCTCGCTGGGCCTGCCCGGGCTGGGCTTCCGCATGGAGCCGCGCCGGGTCTATCCGCGCGGCCGGCTCGCTTCGCACATTGTGGGCTATACCGACCGTGACATGGCCGGACTTGCCGGCGCCGAGCGCGCTTTCGACAGCGCGCTGCTGTCCGGCGACGGGCGCCCGGTGGCGCTGTCGATCGACATGTCCGTCCAGTTCCATGTCGACGAAGTGCTGCGTTCGACCATGGCCGAGTTCGAGGCCGATGCCGCTGTCGGCGTGGTGATGAATGTGCGCACCGGCGAGATCCTCTCCATGGTCTCGCTGCCGGACTATGATCCCAACCGTCCGACCGACGCAGATGCCGGCGGCCGCCTCAATCGCGCCGCACAGTCGGTCTACGAGATGGGCTCGACCTTCAAGGCATTCACGGTGGCGATGGCGCTGGAAAACGGAACGGCGACGCTGGAAAGCGGCTATGACGCGTCCAATCCGCTGCGCATTGGCGGCCACACCATCCACGACTACCACGCCGAAAACCGTCAGCTGACCCTGACAGAGATCTTCACCCACTCCTCGAATATCGGTTCCAGCCTGATTGCGCTGGAAGCGGGCGCCGAAGCCCAACGCGGCTTCCTGGGTGATCTGCGCCTTCTGGAGCGCGCGCCGATCGAGCTGGCCGAGAGCGCCGATCCGCTGCTGCCGCGCCAATGGGGGCCGACCGAGACGGCGACCATCTCCTACGGGCACGGCCTGGCCGTCAGCCCGATCGCGACGATTGCGGCTTTCGCGGCTATTGCCAATGACGGCGTCTACGTGCCGCCGACGCTTCTGCCGGTTGCGGCCGACGAGACGATTGTCGGCGAGCGGGTGATGTCCTCGGAGGCTGCGCGCACGGTGATCGATCTGATGCGCGAGAATGTGACCGATGGTTCGGGCGGCTATGCCGAGGCGATCGGCTATCGCGTGGCGGGCAAGACCGGCACGGCGGAGAAACCCTCGCGCGGCGGCTATGACCGCAACCGGCTGATCTCCTCCTTCTCGGCGGTCTTCCCGTCGGACGATCCGCAATATGCAGTTCTGGTGCTGCTGGACGAACCGCACGGCAATGAATCGACCTATGGCTATGCCACGGGTGGATGGACGGCCGCACCCGCGGTCGGCGACATCGTCTCCCGGATTGCCCCCATTCTCGGTGTGGAGCGTGCGGAAACCGATCACGGTGAACGCGCGGCCCTGATCCGCGCCGCCCTCATGCCGGAGATCATCCCGTGAAACTGTCAGAGCTGATGCCCGAAGACGAGTTCGCGCCGGAAGACGGCGCCGTCGAGGTGCGTGGCCTGACCCTGGACAGCCGGAAGGTTGAGCCGGGTTTCCTGTTTGCCGCCCTGCCGGGGGTGAAGACGCACGGGCGGGACTTCATCCCCCAGGCGGTCGCCCAGGGCGCGGCGGTGATCCTGACCGATATCGCCGTGGAAGGGCTGGATATCCCCGTCCTCGTTACCGACGAGCCGGCCGCCGTGTTGGCCGAGCTGGCGGCGCGTTTCTATCCGCGCCAGCCGGAGCATGTGGTGGCGGTCACGGGCACCAATGGCAAGAGCTCGACCGTGGAATTCCTGCGCCAGATCTGGTCGGCCGCCGGGCATGAGGCTGCCTGTCTGGGCACGCTGGGTGTGACCCGCGGATCAGCTCGCGAGGTGACCGGCTACACCACGCCCGACGCCGTCGCCCTGCATCGTGCCCTCGATGCGCTCGCAAGCGACGGGGTCACGCATCTGGCGATGGAGGCCTCCAGCCACGGGCTCAAGCAGCACCGCATGGACGGGGTCGCGGTGAGCGTCGGCGCCTTCACGAATCTGACCCAGGACCACCTGGATTATCACCCCGATTTCGCCGATTACTTCGCATCCAAAGAATTGCTCTTCTCCGAGCGGGTCGCCGAGGGTGGCCGGGCTGTCGTCAATGTTGACAGCGAGTGGGGCCGCCGCATGGCCGAGACAGCACAGCGGCGCGGTCTCGATACGGTCACGATCGGCTGGCGCGGCGAGGATCTGTCGATCCGCGAGATCACGCCGCGCCCGGCGAGCCAGGATGTCAGCTTTGCCTGGAAGGGTGCCGAGCACAGTCTGGAAATCCCGCTGGTCGGCGAGTTCCAGATCCTCAACGCCCTGTGTGCCGCGGCGATCGCCCTGGGCGACGGGGTCGAGACCGAAACCGTTCTGGCCACGCTGCGGCAGCTGGAAGGCGTGCCGGGGCGGCTGGAGAAAGTCGGCGAGACGCGGGAGGCCGCGCCGGTCCTGGTGGACTATGCCCACACGCCGGACGGTCTGGACAAGCTGTTGCGCGCGGCCCGGCCGCACACGCAGGGCCGGGTCATCGTCGTCTTCGGATGCGGCGGTGACCGCGATCCGTCCAAGCGCCAGAAAATGGGGGCGATAGCGGCCAGCCAGGCCGATCATATCATCGTTACCGACGACAATCCGCGGTCGGAAGATCCCACGGCGATCCGTGCGGCAGTCCTCAAGGGCTGCCCGGAGGCCGAGGAAATCGCCGACCGCAGCGCCGCGATCCGCCGCGGCGTTGCCATGCTGGGCGAGGGCGACTGCCTGCTGATCGCCGGCAAGGGACATGAGACGGGGCAGATCGTGAATGGGACCACGCTGCCTTTCGACGACCGCGAGGAGGCCCGCAAAGCTCTGGGGGAAAGGGAGGCCGCGCATGTCTGAACCGCTCTGGACAGCCCGACAGGCCATGGCCGCGACCGGCGGCATGCTGGTCGGCGATACCGGCTGGACCTGTTCCGGCATCTCGATCGACAGCCGCACGATCCAGCCCGGCGATCTCTTCGTCGCGCTCAAGGACGAGCGCGACGGGCACGACTATGCCGCCGCGGCCCTGAGGGCCGGTGCTGCGGCCTGTCTGATCTCCCGCAGCGATCTGGCCCTCGAACCGGCGCTGCAGGTGAAGGACACGCTGGCCGCGCTGCGCAGTCTGGGCGAGGCCGCCCGCGACCGCTGCGACGCGATCCGGGTCGCGGTGACGGGCAGTGTCGGCAAGACCACCGTCAAGGACGCGCTGGCCGCCGTGTTCCGCGCCGCCGGTCCGGCGCACTGGAGCGTGAAGTCGTACAATAATCACTGGGGCGTCCCGCTGACGCTGGCGCGCATGCCGCGCGACACGCAGCGTGCTGTCTTCGAGATGGGCATGAACCATGCCGGCGAGATCCGCGACCTGTCTTCCATGGTCCGGCCGCATGTGGCGATGATCACCCGCATCGCGCCGGCCCACCTGGAACACCTTGGCTCGATCGAGGCGGTCGCCGATGCCAAGTCGGAGATCTATGAGGGCCTGGAAACGGACGGCGTCGCGATCTATCCCGCCGACGACCCCCTGGCCGAACGTCTGGCGCGCCATGCCCGCCATTCCGGCGCGGCCTTCATGCTGGATTTCGGCACGGCGAAGGACGCCGCGATCCGTATCGAGTCGTTCGAAACGGGGCTCGACGGATCGCGCGGCATCGCCAATGTGCTGGGCATGCGCGTGCCTTTCTCGGTCAAGGCGTCGGGCATGCACTGGGCCTGGAATATCGCTGCCATCTTTGCCGCCTCGGCCGGCGCCGGCCTGGATGCCGGCGACGTTGCCGATGCGCTGGCGGGGCTGGAAGCCGGTGCCGGGCGTGGCCGCGTGCTGACCCTGGCGCATCCCGCCGGCGGCAGCTTCACCCTGCTCGACGATGCCTATAACGCCAACCCGGTTTCCATGGCCGCCGCGATCTCGGCGCTCGGCGCCGCACGTCCCGGTGAGGGCGGGCGCCGCATCGCCGTTCTGGGCGACATGCTGGAGCTGGGACCGGACGAGGGCGCCATGCACGCCGCACTCGCCGAACCGCTCGAGGCGGCCGGTGTCGACGAGGTCTACACATGTGGCAGCCGGATGCGCAGCCTCCACGACGCCTTGCCCGCGACCCGCCGCGCAGGCTATGCGGCAAATGCGGACGAGGGGCTCGACCTGATCAGGGCAGCAATCCGGCCGGGGGATGTTGTGCTCGTCAAAGGGTCGAATGCCTCCGGTCTCCACAGGATTGCCGCATATCTGGCCGACGGTTCCGCGCTCGGATTGACGGAGGCCTGATCCGCCCATGCTGTATTTGTTGCTGTCGCCGCTGGCTGAAGACCTCCAGCTGGCCAATCTGTTCCGCTACATCACCTTCCGCACCGGCGGCGCGCTGATGACGGCCATGCTGATCGCCTTCCTGCTCGGCAAGCCGATGATCGCCTGGCTGCGCAAGAAGCAGGGCAAGGGCCAGCCGATCCGCGCCGAGGGGATCGAGCGTCACGTCGTCGAGAAGACCGGCACGCCAACCATGGGCGGCTTCCTGATCCTGCTTGGCGTCATGGTCGGCACGCTCCTGTGGGCGGACCTGTCGAATGCCTATGTCTGGATCGTCGTGTTCGTCACGGCCGGTTTCGGTGTGATCGGTTTCATCGACGATTATCTCAAGGTCACCAAGCAATCGACCGCAGGCTTTTCCGGCCGTCTGAAGCTGGCGACGGAATTCATTATCGCGCTGGTTGCCGTCGTCTGGGCGACGGTGACGGCCCGGGGCCTGGGCATGGATACCGGGATGTCGACCTCGATCGCCTTTCCCTTCTTCAAGGACCTGGTGATCAATATCGGTCCGCTCTTCTATGCGTTCGGCTGTATCGTCATTGTCGGCGCCGGCAATGCGGTGAACATGACCGACGGCCTGGACGGGCTGGCCATCGTGCCCGTGATGATTGCCGCGGCGACTTTCGGCGCCATTGCCTATGTCGTCGGCCGGGTCGACTTTGCCGAATACCTGCAGGTCCACTACACAGCGGGCACCGGCGAGCTGCTTGTTTTCTGCGGCGCGCTGATCGGCGCGGGTCTGGGCTTTTTGTGGTGGAATGCACCGCCGGCCATGGTCTTCATGGGCGATACCGGCTCGCTGTCGCTGGGCGGCGCGCTGGGTGCCATCGCCGTCGCCGTGAAGCACGAGATCGTGCTGGCGATTGTCGGCGGGCTGTTCGTGCTCGAGATCGTCTCGGTGATGGTGCAGGTCGCCAGCTTCAAGCTGACCGGCAAGCGCGTCTTCAAGATGGCGCCGATCCACCACCATTTCGAACGGCATGGCTGGGCCGAGCCCACCATCGTCATCCGCTTCTGGATCATTGCCGTCGTGCTCGCATTGATTGGACTTGCAACCCTGAAGCTGAGATAACAGCCCCTCATGATCCCGATCCATGCATATGAAGGCCGCCGTGTCGCTGTGTTCGGATTGGGGCGCACAGGCATAGCCACGGCCAAGGCCCTCGCCGCAGGCGGCGCAGACGTATCCTGCTGGGATGACAGCGAGGCTGCGCGCGATCGCGCCGTGGCCGCCGGCCTGCAGCCGGACGATCTCAACCGGCGCGACTGGGGCGATATCGCCGCGCTGGTCCTGTCGCCGGGCATTCCGCTGACCCACCCCAAGCCGCACCGCATGGTCGAGCTGGCCAACAGTGTCGGCGCGCCGGTGATCGGCGATATCGAGCTGTTCGCCCTGGCGCTTCGCGATGTGCCGGAAAAGCGCCGGCCGAAAGTGATCGGCATTACCGGCACCAACGGCAAGTCGACCACGACCGCACTGATCGGCCACATCCTGCGCGAGACCGGCCGCAAGACTGTCGTCGGCGGCAATATCGGCGACGCCATCCTAGCGCAGGATCCGCCCAGCCCGGGGCTGCACTATGTGCTGGAACTGTCCTCCTACCAGATCGATCTGACGCATTCGCTCGCCTGCGACGTCGCGGTGCTGCTCAACATCACGCCGGATCACATCGACCGGCACGGCGATTTCGACGGCTATTTCCGCGCCAAGCAGCGCCTGTTCGAGATGCAGGCGCCGTCGGGCCAGGCCGTGATCGGTATCGACGACAACGACACCGCCGCCTTCTTCTCCCGCCTGCGGCAGACCCGGCGCGAGGAACAGGTCGTTCCGATCTCCTCCGGCCGTGTCTTCGCGCGCGGCGTCTATGCGCTGGGCGACCGGGTCTATGACGCGCTGGATACCGCCTCGCATCCGGCGGTCGATCTGAAACGGGCACCGGCCCTGCCGGGGCGCCACAATGCCCAGAATGTTGCTGCCGCGCTGGCGGCCGTCCGGCTTCTGGGCGTGTCGGCCCGCGCCGCAGCCGAGGCGATCTACACCTTCCCCGGCCTGCCGCACCGCCAGGAAAGCGTCGCGACCCTTGGCGGCATCCGCTTCGTCAATGACAGCAAGGCCACCAATGCCGAAGCCGCCATCCAGGCGCTCACCTGCTATGACAGCATCCGCTGGATCGTCGGCGGGCGGGCCAAGGAAGGCGGGCTGAAAGCGGCCATGGGCGCCGCCGGACGGATCGCCCGGGCCTATCTGATCGGCGAGGCCGAGGACCGCTTCGCCGGCGAACTGGACGGCCAGATCCCGTTCACGCGTTGCGGCACGCTGGAAGCCGCCGTGGCGGCTGCCGCCCGCGATGCCTGGGCAGAGGGACGCCCCGGTGAGGTGGTGCTGTTGTCTCCGGCCGCAGCCTCCTTTGACCAGTTCACCTCCTATGAGGCGCGCGGCGATGCCTTCCGCTCGATCGTCTCCGGCCTCACCGTGCCGGACGATGCTGCGGAGCATGTCTCGTGATCCAGGACGTTTCCCGGGGATTGGGGACCTGGTGGCGCGGGGTCGACCGCACGCTGCTGGTCGTGGTCATCGCGCTCATCGTGATCGGCCTGATCCTGTCCATGGCCGCCAGCCCGGCCATCGCCGGGCGGATCGGTATCGACGACCCTTTCCACTTCTTCTACCGCCAGAGCGTGTTCGCGGTGGCCGGCCTTGTCGGCATGCTGGGCGTATCGGCGCTCAATCCCAAGGGCGCGCGCCGGCTGGCGGTGATCGCGCTGGGCTTTTCGCTGCTCCTGATGGTGGCGACGCTCTTCATCGGCAATGAGGTGAAGGGCGCGACCCGCTGGATCCGTGTCGGCCCGCTCTCCCTGCAGGCCTCCGAGTTTCTCAAACCGGCGCTGATCGTCACGGCCGCCTGGCTGTTTGCCGAGGAAAAGCGCGGCGCGCCGATCCCGGGCCGGGCGATCGCCTTCGGCATCTATATCGTGTCCATCGGCCTTCTGATGGCGCAGCCGGATTTCGGCCAGACCGTGCTTTTGACCCTGTGTTTCGGCGGCGTCTTCTTTGCCTCCGGCCTGTCCTGGCTGTGGGTGTCGGTGCTGGGCGGGCTGGCGGCGACCGGCTCGACGCTCGCCTATTTCACCTTCCCGCACGTCGCCAGCCGGGTCGACCGCTTCATGAATCCGGAGAGTGGCGACACCTACCAGATCGACCAGGCCATCGAGGCGATCTCGCGCGGCGGGATCGCCGGCGCAGGGCCGGGCGAGGGGGAGGTGAAGAACTTCCTGCCCGACGCCCATGCCGACTTCATATTCGCCGTGGCGGCCGAGGAATTCGGCCTGATGGCCTCGCTCGCCATTATCGGCCTGTTCGCGATCCTGGTGGCGCGCGCCTGGACGCAGGCGATGCGGCTGCAGGACAATTTCGCCCAGCTGGCGGTCGCCGGGCTGGCGCTGCAATTTGCATTGCAGGCGCTCGTCAACATCGGCGTGAACTTGAACCTCATCCCGCCCAAGGGCATGACTTTGCCCTTCGTATCCTACGGAGGGTCCTCCATGCTTGCGCTCGCCTTCGGGGCCGGCCTCCTTCTGGCTTTCACCCGCCGCCGTCCCGGCGCCTATTCGCTGCGGCATTCGTCATGACGCCGCGCCGTTGCCTGATTGCCGCCGGCGGGACCGGCGGTCACATCTTTCCGGCGCGCGCTGCGGCCGATGCGCTGATCGCGCGCGGCTGGCAGGTGCGCCTGGTCACGGATACGCGCGGCCTGCGCCATGCGGCGGATTTTCCGGCTGTTGCCGTCGACGAGATCCATGCCGCCAGCCCGTCGACGAAAAACCCGGTCAAGCTGGCCAAGGCGGCGCTGGAGCTGACCCAGGGCCTGGCCCAGACGCGCGGCATCGTACAGCGCTGGAAGCCGGACGTGGTCGCCGGCTTTGGCGGCTATCCTGCCTTTCCCGCGCTTGGCGTGGCACAATCGATGCGCATCCCCTTTGCCATTCACGAGCAGAATGCGGTGCTGGGCCGGGTCAATCGCATGTTTGCGGCCCGCGCCGGCTTTGTCGCGTCCGGCTTCGAGCGCCTGGACAGGCTGCCGGAGAAGGCGCGCAAGCGTCACATCCTCACCGGCAACCCGCTGCGCACACCCATCGTCGAGGCGCGGGCGGCCGGCTATCCGGCGCTGACGGAGGAGGGGCGGATCAACCTGCTCGTGCTCGGCGGCTCGCTGGGCGCGCGCATCCTGTCGGAAACCGTGCCGGCGGCGGTGGCAAAACTCCCGGAAAAGCTGCGATCTCGCCTTGATGTCGTCCAACAGACCCGTGAGGAATCCCTCCCCATGGCCCGCGAGACCTATGCCCAAGCCGGCGTCAACGCCACCTGCGAACCCTTCTTCGAAGATGTCGGCGCGCTTTATGCGGCCAGCCATCTCGTGATCGGCCGCTCCGGCGCGTCCACCGTGTCGGAAGTGGCCGGTGTGGGACGCCCGGCGATCTTCTGTCCGCTTGCCATCGCGACGGACGATCACCAGGCCGCCAATGCGGACGGGCTGGTGCAGGCCGTCGCCGCTGACATGCTGCGCGAAGCCGACTTCACGGCCGATCGCGTCGCCAAACTGCTTGAAACCCGCCTTACCAACCCCGAAGACCTGGCCGAACGGGCCGCCGCAGCCCGCACGCTGGGCCGGCCCGACGCCGCGGAAACGCTGGCGAAATCGATCGACGGCCTGGTGCGAGGAGCGCTCGTATGAAATTTGCCGCCCTGCCTTTCCCTGTCGGCCCTGTCCATTTCGTCGGTATCGGCGGTATCGGCATGAGCGGCATTGCCGAGGTCATGCTGAATCTCGGCTATCAGGTGCAGGGATCGGACATCCGCGCCAATCCGAATGTCGAGCGTCTGGAAGGCCTGGGCGCGCGCGTCGCGATCGGTCATGCGGGCGAGAATGTCGAAGGCGCGGGCGCCATCGTCGTCTCCTCTGCGATCAAGCCGGACAATCCCGAACTCGTCGCGGCACGGGCCAAGAAAATCCCCGTCGTGCGCCGGGCCGAGATGCTGGCCGAGCTGATGCGGCTGAAATTCGCCGTCGCCGTCGGCGGCACGCACGGCAAGACCACGACCACCTCGCTGGTCTCGGTGCTGATGGATGCGGCGGGCGTCGATCCGACCGTGATCAATGGCGGCATCATCTCGGCCTATGGCTCGAACGCCAAGATGGGGCTGGGCGACTGGATGGCGGTCGAGGCCGATGAAAGCGACGGCTCCTTCCTGAAACTGCGGTCGACGGTGGCCATCGTCACCAATATCGATCCGGAGCACATGGAGCACTACGGCAGTTTCGATGCGCTGCGGCAGGCCTTCTTCCGCTTTGTCGAGAACCTGCCCTTCTACGGTTTTGCCGTGCTGTGCACCGATCATCCCGAAGTGCAGTCGCTGGCCAGCCGGATCGAGGACCGCCGCGTCATCACCTACGGCAAGAACCCGCAGGCCGATGTGCGTCTGGAAAACCTGCGTATGGAGCCGTCCGGTTCGACTTTCGACGTCACCTTCCGCCTGCGCGACCAGGCGCCGGAGACCTGGCGCGATATCGTTTTGCCGATGATGGGTGAGCACAATGTGCTCAATGCTGTCGCGGCCCTGGCAACGGCGCGTGAGCTCGGTCTTACCGAAGACGCCGCCAAGGGCGCTCTGAAGGGCTTCGGCGGGGTGAAGCGGCGCTTTACGCAGACCGGCAGCTGGAAAGGCGCGACCATTATCGACGATTACGGCCACCACCCGGTCGAGATCGCTGCCGTGCTGCGCGCTGCGCGCCAGGCCGCGACCGGCAAGGTGGTCGCCGTGATGCAGCCGCACCGCTATTCCCGCCTGCACGACCTGTTCGAGGATTTCTCGACCTGTTTCAACGATGCCGACAGCGTGCTGGTGGCCCCGGTCTATACCGCCGGCGAGGACCCGATCGAGGGGGCCGACCGCGACCATCTCGTCGCCAGCCTGACCGCGCACGGCCATCGCGACGCCCTGGCCATCACCCGGTCGTCGGTCGCGGTCGAGGTCGCCAAGCGGGCCGCTGAGGGCGATGTTGTCGTCTGCCTCGGCGCCGGCGACATCACGCAATGGGCCTACGCGCTTCCGGGTGAGCTGGAGGCGTTGGGCTAGTGGAGCAAGCCGGTGAAACCGCGGTCCTTCCCCTTGATGGGGAAGGTGGGCCGAAGCGGAACTTCGGGCCGGAAGGGGTGAAGCCCGGTGCCGGCGTTTTCACACACCTCGCCCCCACCCCATCCACCCCGCCTTCGGCGCGGTCCTTCGTTGCGTCGGACATGCCCCCCGGCATGTCCTTAGGCGCCTCAGTCCCCGTCAAGGGTGAGGATGGAGGCCTGTTGTGACGAACCTTCTCACCCAGCTCCCGCCCGTTCGCGGCAAATATATCGAGCAGGCGCCGCTCGGGGATATCACCTGGCTGCGCGTCGGCGGTCCGGCGGATGTGCTCTACCTGCCGGCCGACGAGGCCGATCTGGCGCGCTTCCTCGCCGAGACACCGGACGAGATCCCGGTTCATGTCCTGGGTGCCGGATCGAACACGCTGGTGCGCGATGGCGGTGTGCCGGGCGTGGTGATCCGGCTCGGCCCGCCCTTCGCGAAGACGGAAACCCTCGACGGCAATCGCCTGCGCGCCGGCGCCGGCGCGCTGGACCGCATGGTCGCGAAGGCTGCGGCCAAGGCGGGTCTGGCGGGCATGGAATATCTGATCGGTGTGCCCGGCACGATCGGCGGCGCGCTGCGCATGAATGCCGGCTGTTATGACCAGGAAACCGCCGATGTGATCGTCGAGGCCGTGGCGCTGGACCGGTCCGGCCGGCGTATCATCGCCTCACCGGACGAGCTGGCCTATTCCTATCGTCATTGCGAGGCGCCGGAGGACTGGATCTTCACCGAAGCCGTCTTCCAGGGCACGCCGGACGCGCCCGCCGCCATCGAGGCGCGCATGGGCGGGATCACCGCCCGCCGCGAACAGACCCAGCCGATCCGGGAAAAGACATCCGGCTCGACCTTCGCCAATCCGGACCCGCCCGGCACGCCGGACCAGCGCAAGTCCTGGCAGCTGATCGACAGTGTCGGCGGCCGCGGCTTCTCGGTCGGGGGCGCTCGGTTTTCCGAACAGCACTGCAATTTCCTGATCAATGACGGTTCCGCCTCGGCGGCCGATCTGGAAGAGGTAGGCGAGACGATCCGGGCCCGCATCCGCGAGACCCACGGCATCGACCTGCGCTGGGAAGTGCGGCGTATCGGCAAGAGCCAGGAGGAGCAATCCAGATGACCCAGGATTTCATCACGGCCATCGAGCCGATCCGCAACCAGTATGTGAACGGTTACGCGACCTGGCTGGCCGACAAGGCCAAGGCCTATCCCCAGGGTGCCGGCGAATACCTGTTCGAAATCCAGGCGCAGACCAATTTCGCGCGCAAGCTTTGCCGCGTCGATTTCGTGTCGGCTCCGGGCGACAACGCGCCGCCGCACGAATACAGCCTCAAATCCATGCTCGGCTTCGCGCCGATGTCCGACCGGATCGACGGTGTCGAGGTCCAGCTCAATCCTTTCCGCTGGGACAGCGCGGTGGTCGAGATCCCCGGCGCGATCTGGGATCGCGACAAGGTGATCGAGTGGTTCAATCGCTGGTTCGGCTTCAACGGCAAGACGCCCTGGGTCACCGTGCGCGACAAGCCGAGCGGCGTGCTGCACATCTGTGCCTGGGTCGAGCCGGGCATGCTGCGGATCGATTTCGGGTCTGCGCCGGCTGAAGCCCTGGCGGAACTCATCCCGATCGCCCGTGACAGCGGCGCGCAGGTGATGTCCATCCGCGATGCCAGCCAGATGGCTGCCCGGCCCGATGCCGGCCATGTGATAGGCTAGATCATGACGAAACGTATCGCCGTCCTGCTGGGCGGTCTGTCTCCGGAGCGCGATGTGTCCCTGGTCTCCGGCGCGGCCTGTGCGAAGGGGCTGCGCGAGAAGGGCTATGACGTCGTCGAGATCGATGCAGGCCGCGACCTCTATCGTCAGCTGGAGGAGGCGGCGCCGGACATTGTTTTCAACGCGCTGCACGGCGAGTGGGGCGAGGACGGGCTGGTGCAGGGCGTGCTCGAGCATTTCGGCAAGCCCTATACGCACTCCGGCGTCCTGGCCTCGGCGCTGGCCATGGACAAGCAGAAAGCCAAGGACGTGCTGCGCGCGGCCGGCATTCCCTGTCCGGAAGGCTTCATCGCCAACCGCTTCGAGGCGGCCAAGGCGCACGCCATGAAGCCGCCCTATGTCGCCAAGCCGAATGCGCAGGGCTCGTCGGTGGGCGTTCATATCGTGCTGGAAGGTGCCAACCGGCCGCCGGCCGAGCTGGGCTCGACTGCCTGGGCGCTGGGCGAAGAGGTTCTGATCGAGCGCTATATCCCCGGCCGCGAGCTGACCGTCGCCGTGATGGAAGACCGCGCGCTGTGCGTCACCGAAATCGTGCCGAAGACGACTTTCTACGATTATGACGCCAAGTATGCTGCGGGCGGGTCCGATCATATTTTACCCGCGCCGGTGCCGGAAGAAATCGCAGAGCGGGCCTGTGAACTGGCGCTGAAAGCCCACAAGGCCTTGGGATGCCGCGGTCTGACGCGGTCGGATTTCCGTTACGATTCCACGTCCGAAGAACCGCTATGGTTACTCGAAATTAACACCCAGCCGGGCATGACTCCGACATCTCTTGCGCCCGAACAGGCGCAGTATTGCGGGATCGCCTTCAGCGATCTCGTGCAATGGATGGCGGAGAATGCGTCGTGTCGAAGGTGAGGCGCGGCGGGTCGCGTAAGACGACCCGGCGCACGTCCCAACCCCGATCCGCCGCGGTGTCCGCACCGCGGCGTTTGCGTAACTGGGCCGAGGCCCGGGTCCGGGGTGCGAAATACCGTATGGCGAAGACAGCCCGTCTCGGCGGGCTGGCGGTGACAGGCCTGGTGGCGGTCACCGTAGGCGGACTTGCGCTCTTCGGCCAGCTCGACGACGCCGCCATGGAAATCCGCGACTTTGCCGGCTATCGCCTGTCCGGTGTCGGCTTTGCCGTGCGTGCCGTCGATGTCACCGGCGCCAGCGGAGCCGATGCTCATGCCATTGTCGTCGCCAGCGAAGTCTATGACGGGCAGCCGATTTTCGCCGTCAATCCCGACATCATCCGCCGCCGCGTCGAAGCCTTGCCGGCCGTTCGCCGCGCGACCGTCGCGCGCCTGCTGCCGGACCGGATCGCGATCGTGGTCGAGACCCGCGAAGCGTATGCGCTCTGGCAGGTCGACGGGGATCTGCGTGTGATCGACCGCCACGGTGTCGTGCTGGCGCATGCCGACCCGATGAACCCTTTGCCGCTGCCGCTCGTTGTCGCAGAGGGTGCCAATGAAGCGGTCGTCGAGATCGTCGAGGCGCTCGACAATTACCCCATCGTTCGTGACCGCGTCGTCGGTGCGGTGCGGGTGGGTGAGCGCCGCTGGAATCTGCGCCTGGACAGCGGCGCCGATGTGAAGTTGCCGGAAGGCGATGTCACGGCATCGATTGCCATCCTGGCGCGATTGCAGGCCGAGCGGGGCGTGTTGCGCCTGGCGGCCGAGAGTTTCGATCTGCGGGGCGAGGGCGATCTGATCGTCCGGGCCCGGCCGGACCGCGCACAGGCGGCGGGATTGCGGGAGCGTGAAGCGTGAGTGTGCTGGATTTCTTTCGGTCGCGGCAGGCGGACTCGGTAACCGGCGGCAAGTCCGCAGGCGGTGTCTGCGCCGCGCTGGATGTCGGTTCGTCCAAGATTGCCTGCTTCATTGCCCGGACCGATCAGACCGTATCCGGCCCCCGTCCGCGCGTGGTCGGTGTCGGTCACCAGTCCTCGCGCGGTGTGCGCGCCGGCGCGGTTGTCGACATGGACGCCGCCGCCGAGGCGATCCGCGCCGCGGTCGAGCAGGCCGAACGCATGGCCTCCCAGGCCGTCAGCTCCGTCACCGTCACGCTGTCGTCCGGACAGCCCAGCTCGACACGCATCGCTGCGGAAATCGACCTGCCGCAGCGCGAAGTCACCGAACGCGAACTGCGCCGCCTGCTCGACGGGGCGCTGAGCGAGTTCGATGCCGAGGACCGGGTCGTGCTGCACGCCATCCCGCTGTCCTGGTCGGTCGACGATCATCGCGGCATCCGCGACCCGCGCGGCATGTTCGGACGTACGCTGGGTGTGGAAGTCCACGTGATCACGGCGGCCATTGGCCCGCTGCGCAATCTTCTGACCTGTGTCGAGCGCTGCCATTTCGATCTGCGCGGCGTGGTGGCCACGCCCTATGCTTCGGGCCTTTCCGCCCTGGCCGATGATGAAGTCCAGCTGGGCGCGACCCTGATCGACATGGGCGCCGGCGCAACGACGGCAGCCGTGTTCGCCGAAGGCGCGCTCCTGCATATCGACGCGGTTCCCGTGGGCGGTTCGCATGTCACGTCCGACGTGGCGCGCGGCCTGTCGACGCCGCTGGTGGCGGCCGAGCGTCTCAAGACGCTCTACGGCTCGGCGCTGGACAGCCCGGAAGATGACCAGCAGATGATCGAGGTGCCTTCGGTCTCCGGCGAGAACGGCGCGATGTATGACAGCGCTCCGCGCTCCCTGCTCAACTCCATCATCCGGCCGCGTCTGGAAGAAACCTTCGAATTGATCCGCGATCGTCTCGATGCGGCGGGTGTGGGCAAGTCCTCCGGCCGCCGCCTGGTGCTGACCGGGGGCGGGGCCCAGATGCCCGGTGCCGGCGAGCTCGCAGCCCGGGTGTTCGGCAAGCAGGTGCGTATCGCCGGCCCGACCGGTGTGACCGGTCTGGGCGACGCCGTGTCCGGTCCGGCCTTCTCGGCGGTTGCCGGCATTGTGCGCCGCGAGACGCGCGGGGCGGCCGAGGCGATCTCCGGCCCGCCGCGCATGGGCGGCTTTACCGTTGCGGCCCGCCGCAGCCGCGCCGAAGCGGGCTCTGCCGGCTCGATGTGGCGCTGGTTCGCCGAAAGCTTCTGATCATCCGTGACCGGAAAACCGCCGGCCTGCGGCGGTGCTGACACCCGGTACTGAAATATGATCTGCGAAGACCCGGCGTTTTTACGGCGCGCCGCAGGAACTTAACGCCTGATTAAGCGTCTCTGATAGAGACTGCCGACTCAAGAGCCCGTTAACCTTACCGCTTCGTGCATGGGGTCCCACATGACGCTGAATCTCTCCATTCCTGAAACAACCGAATTGCGGCCGCGGATTGTCGTGTTCGGTGTCGGTGGCGCCGGGGGGAACGCTGTCAACAACATGATCGAGTCGAGCCTCGAGGGTGTCGACTTCGTGGTCGCCAACACCGACGCGCAGGCGCTGACGCGCTCGAAGTCGGAAAAGCGCATCCAGATGGGCGCGGCGATCACCGAAGGCCTGGGCGCGGGCGCCCGGCCGGAAGTCGGCGAACAATCGGCCGAAGACTCCATCGATGACATTCGCGAGCACCTTGCCGGTGCGCACATGGTTTTCATCACAGCCGGCATGGGCGGCGGAACGGGGACGGGCGCGGGACCGGTCGTTGCCCGGGCTGCACGCGAAATGGGCATCCTGACCGTCGGCGTGGTGACCAAGCCGTTCCATTTCGAAGGCTCGCGCCGCATGAAGCTGGCCGAGGCCGGCATCGAGCAGCTGCAGGAACATGTCGATACGCTGATCGTCATTCCGAACCAGAACCTGTTCCGTATCGCCACCGAGAAGACGACCTTTGCCGAGGCCTTCTCCATGGCCGACCAGGTGCTGCATTCCGGCGTGCGCGGCATTACCGACCTGATGGTCATGCCGGGCCTGATCAATCTCGACTTCGCCGACGTCCGCGCCGTGATGAACGAGATGGGCAAGGCGATGATGGGTACGGGCGAGGCTTCCGGCGAGAAACGCGCTGTCGACGCTGCCCAGGCCGCCATCTCCAACCCGCTGCTGGACGATGTCTCGATGAAGGGCGCCACGGGCGTGCTGATCAACATCACCGGCGGTTACGACATGACCCTCTACGAGGTCGACGAAGCCGCCAACGAGATCCGTTCGGAAGTCGATCCGGAAGCCAACATCATTGTCGGTTCCACCTTCGACGAGACCATGGAAGGCTCCATGCGCGTCTCCGTCGTTGCCACGGGTATCGATGCCGAGGCGGCTGTCGTGAACGATACGCGCAGCCGTCAGCGCACCGCGCCGCAGACAGCCGAACGCTCCAGCCCGAACGATGCAATCCTGCCGTGGAAGCGCACCGGGTCCGACCGTCCGGGCCGCGTCAATCCGCCGGCCACGCCCGAGCGCACCGTCGCCGCGCGTCCGGAGCCGGTCACGACACGCACCGAGACGCGCGAAATGCCGGAAACCGAAATCGAGCCGCAGGCCGAACCGCTCAAGCGGGCGGTCGGTGCGGAAGACCTGTCCGACGCGATTGCCGATACCGAAATCACACGTGACAGCGATCCCTATGTGATGGAAACCCGTACGGCAGCGATCTCCGAGACGCGGGTCGAGGTGCAACAGCCGCAGGTGCTGCGCGACCAGGCCCGTCTGGCCGAGGAGGCTGCCAGCCTCAACGCCCGTTACGAGCAGCGCCGTGCCACGGTGAGCCAGCCGGATGTCGCCGCGGATGACGACGAACCCAAGCGCGGTTTCTCGCTTTTCGGCCGCCGCCGCAAGCCGGCCGAGCCGGCGCCGGTCAAGGCCGCGCCCGTGACCAAGACCGCACCGGTCCAGACCTCCCAGCCGCGCGCATCGGGCGATCTGTTCGGTGACAGCCTGGAAGAGGGCGATCTGGAAATTCCGGCCTTCCTGCGCCGTCAGGCGAACTAGGCTAACGCATTGAATTACAAGATGGCCCGCTGGCAGTCGCCGGCGGGCCATTTTGTTTGAAGCGTCTTGCTGCGAGTGCGTAACAAAACGCAACAATGCTTTAATTGCGTGCTGGAGCCCCGTGGTGTTGTGTGCCAGCCAGGGACGACGGCTTCCGTCGGGGCCTGGCCCGCTTGGCCAGATCGCCGAGTGAACCGGACCGTTGAGTAAGATAGTAGCAGGCGGCGTTAGACAGTGACTTACCGGCAGACATTGGCAGCCCCCGCAGTCTGTGCGGGTATCGGTCTCCACTCCGGCGAACGGGTCCGCATGGTCCTGCAACCGGCCTCCGCCGGCTCGGGTATCCGCTTCATCCGCTCCGACATTGATGATCGCGACAACCGTATCGCTGCGCGCGCCGACGCTGTCAGCGAAGTCCGTCTCGGTACCACCCTGCAGAATGACGCCGGTGTGACGATTGCCACGGTCGAACACCTGATGGCGGCTCTGGCCGGCCTGGGTGTCGACGATGCCGTGATCGAGGTCGACGGTCCGGAAATACCGGTGATGGACGGTTCGTCCGAGCCCTTCGTCAAGCTGATCCGCCAGGTCGGCCTGAAATCCCAGTCCGTGCCGCGCCGCGCCATCCAGGTGCTCAAGCCGGTGACGCTGGATCTGGACGATCGCTGCGCGCGGTTCCTGCCTGCGCTCAAGCCGATGATCGAGATCGAGATCGCCTTCGAGCACCAGGCCGTCGGCCGCCAGGCCTGCGTCTTCGACATCACGCCGGAAATCTTCTCCACCGACATCGCCCGTGCCCGCACCTTCGGTTTCCGCAAGGATTACGACGCGCTGCTGGCGGCCGGTCTCGCCCGCGGCGGCTCGATGGACAATGCCGTCGTGCTCGACGACACGGGAATCGCCAATCCGGAAGGGCTGCGCTTCAAGGACGAGTTCGTGCGGCACAAGGCGCTGGATGCGCTGGGTGATCTCTATCTCGCCGGCGCGCCGATCATCGGCTGCTATTCCGCCGAGCGTCCGGGCCATGCCATCAACAACATGGCCGTGCGTGCCCTGCTTGAGGATACGAGCGCCTGGAAGTGGGTGAACATGCGCGATGGCGTCACCCGCGACATGGCGCTGGCGCACTCCTGACACGCGGTTGACCGTCAAGGTTACTGAAGGGGTACTTTTGCCCCGGCCAATCATCCGCTACAACGCTGATTGAACGGGTGGTCGTCCGGCCGCCAAAATTGTCGAGCCCCGTGTCCCCATGACCCTTTCGCCGCGTACTCTGTTTCCGCTTGCCATTGCTGTTGTCCTTGCGGGTTGTTCTTCCAACCGTCCGGATACGGCCGTCGCCTATGTCGAGCGCCCGGCGGAAACCATCTATGCGGAAGCCATCGAGCGGATGGACCGGAATCAGTACGACATCGCTGCGGCGATGTTCGACGAGGTCGAGCGCCAGCACCCCTATTCGGAGTGGGCGCGCCGCTCGATGCTGATGGCGGCCTTCGCCAACTACCAGTCGAACAATTACGAGGAAGCGATCTCGGACTCCGAACGCTTCATCTCGCTGCACCCGGGCAATCGCAGCGCTGCGTATGCCTACTATCTGATCGCGATCTGCTATTTCGAGCAGATCATGGATGTCGGCCGCGACCAGGCTGCCACCCGTCAGGCGCTGGATGCGCTGGAGCAGGTGGTGCGCCGTTATCCGGAAAGCCGCTACGCCACGGATGCGCGTCTGAAGATCGACATGACGCGCGACCACCTGGCCGGCAAGGAAATGAGCGTCGGCCGCTGGTATCTGCGCCGCAATTATCACCTGGCCGCCATCAACCGCTTCCGTAATGTGCTGCGCGATTACGGCACCACTTCGCACGTGCCCGAGGCGCTCCACCGCCTGGTGGAATCCTATGTGGCGCTCGGCGTCGACGAGGAAGCCCGCCAGGTCGCGTCCGTGCTCGGCTACAATTTCCCGGGCAGCGAGTGGTACCAGAACAGCTACGACCTCCTGACGCGTGAGGGCATTACGCTCGAGGTCGATCCCGAGCGCGAGGACCCGTCCTATTTCGAACGGGCCTGGCGTCGTCTGTTCGGCTGACGGGTCGGGGGTGCGAACGCCCTGAATGCTGCTCTCCCTCTCCATTCGCAATGTCGTCCTGATCGATACGCTGGATGCGGTCTTCGAGAGCGGGCTCTGTGCCCTGACCGGCGAAACCGGCGCGGGTAAATCCATTCTTCTCGGGGCTTTGGGCCTGGCGGCCGGCGAACGGGCCGATCGCGCCCAGGTGCGCGCCGGTGCCGACGAAGCCCAGGCCGTCGCCGAATTCGAACTGCCCGACAGCCATCCCGCCCGTGCCCTGCTCGACGAGGCGGGGATCGCGGTCGAGCCCGGCGAGCCCCTGATCCTGCGCCGCCGCCTTGGCGAGGACGGCCGCTCGCGTGCCCATGTCAACGACCAGGCGGCCAGTATCGGCCTCCTGCGCTCGCTGGGCGATGTGCTGGTGGAAGTCCATGGCCAGCATGATGGCCGCGGCCTGATGGATCCCAAGACCCATCGCGGCTATCTGGACACCTATGCCGGCCACGACGATCTGCGCGCCGCCTGCCGCGCGGCGTGGAAGGAGTATTCCGGGGCCCGGCGCCGGCTGGACGAGCTGGTCAGTGCCAATCGCGCCTCGGACGAGGAAAAGGCCTTTCTCACCCACGCCCTGGAAGAGCTCGAAGCCCTGTCGCCGAAGACCGGTGAAGAGGCCGAGCTGGCCGAGGAGCGTCAGTTCCTGCAGGGCGCCGAACGGGCGCTGGGCGATCTGCAGGAGGCCCAGGAGGCCTTGGCCGGCGATGGCGGCGGTCTGGAAGGCCGGCTGAACGCGGCCCTGCGAGGCCTGGAACGCGTGCGCGGCCATATCGGCGAGGGCGGCGGCGCTGCCGGCGAGGCGCTGGACCGGGCGGCCTCCGCCATTGATCGCGCCCTGATCGAGTTCACCGAGGCGGAAGACGCGCTGGGCGATGCCGCCCAGGCCTTCGATGTCGAGCCCGGCCGGCTGGATGCGGTGGAGGAGCGGCTCTTCGCCCTGCGCGGCCTGTCGCGCAAGCACAGTGTCGATGTCGACGAACTGCCCGCCCTGCATGGCCGGCTCGCCGAACAGCTCGATGCGATCGAGAATGCCGCTGACCGCATTGCCGAGGCCGAGAAGGCCGTGACCGCGGCCCGCGCCCGCTATGACGATGCCGCGCACGCCCTGTCACGCAGCCGCGAGAAGGCGGGCGAGGCGTTGGCGAAGGCCGTGGCGGCCGAACTGCCGCCGCTGAAAATGGACAAGGCGCGCTTCCGCGTCTCCGTCACCTCCGACGATGAGCGCGCCGGCCCGGATGGCCGCGACAGCGTGGTCTTCGAGGTCGCGACCAATCCCGGCGCGCCCTTCGGTGCGCTGGACAAGATCGCATCGGGCGGCGAACTCTCGCGCTTCGGCCTGGCCCTGAAAGTCTCGCTCGCGGGCGAGGACGAAGGCCTGGTCCTGGTATTCGACGAGGTCGACCAGGGCGTGGGCGGGGCTGTCGCCGATGCCGTCGGCCGCCGGCTGAAACGTCTGGCCGAGAAAGGCCAGACACTGGTCGTCACCCACTCGCCGCAAGTCGCTGCCGTGGCCGACCATCACTGGAAGATCGTCAAGGATGATGACGGCAAGGGCGGCGTGCGCACCACACTCGTCCGCCTCGAAGGCGACGAACGCCGCGAGGAAATCGCCCGCATGCTCTCCGGCGCCGAGGTGACCGACGCAGCGCGTGCCCAGGCGGATGCGTTGATGGCGGTGAAGGCTTAGCGGCTCGCTGGGAGTGAGTACGTCCAAAACTCCGTCATCCCCCGGCCAGCCTGCGCGCAGCGCTGGCGGGTGGTCCGGGGGACCTCGGCTACCCGCTGCCCGAGTGTGCTGTATCGACCACCGTGCCCAACCTGTTGACCGGTTAGCTGAGGTCCCCCGGATTCCTGCTGCGCAGGAACCGGGGGATGACGATGCGTGTGTATGTGGCGAATATGCCGTACAGCCCTAATCTCGCACTTCAAATCGCAACGGAGCCGGCGATGAGCGCACTCAAGGACGTTGAAAATCTGACAGCCGAAGAGGCGCGGGCCGAGCACAAGCGGCTGGCCAAGGAAATCGCCGCGCACGACAAGGCCTATTACCAGCACGACGCGCCGAAGATCTCCGACGCGGCCTACGACACGCTGCGCCAGCGGCTGGAAGCGGTCGAGGCGCGTTTTCCCGACCTGGCCGGTGCCGACAGCCCGACCCAGCGGGTCGGCGCGGCGCCCTCGGGCAAGTTCGGCGAGATCGTCCATGCCGTGCCGATGCTGTCGCTGGGCAATGCCTTCAATGATGAGGACGTGGCCGATTTCGTGGGCCGTATCCGCCGCTTCCTGGGCCTGGCAGAGGATGCGCCTGTGGCGATCACGGCCGAGCCGAAGATCGACGGCCTGTCCGCCTCCATCCGCTACGAGAAGGGCCGCATCGTGCATGGGGCCACCCGCGGCGACGGCCAGACCGGCGAGGATGTGACGGCCAATTTGCTGACGCTGGACGATATCCCGGAAACCCTGCCGGGTTCCGGCTGGCCGGACGTGCTGGAAGTGCGCGGCGAAGTCTATATGTCGCATGAGGATTTCGCCGCGCTCAACAGGCGGCAGGAAGAGGCCGGCAAGCCCGCCTACAAGAACCCGCGCAATGCTGCCGCCGGCTCGCTGCGGCAGATCGATCCGGCCATGACCGCCCAGCGTCCGCTGCGCTTTTTCGCCTATGCGTGGGGCGAGGTGAGTGCGCCGCTGGCCGAAACCCAGCTCGACGCCGTTGCGCGCCTGGGCGATTGGGGCTTCCCGACCAACCCGCTGATGACGCGCTGCGAGAGCGTGGACGATCTCATCGCCGTCTATCGCGACATCGAGGCGAAACGCGCCACGCTGGGCTATGACATCGACGGCGTGGTCTACAAGGTCGACCGGCTGGACTGGCAGGAAAGACTGGGCTTTGTCGCCCGTGCGCCGCGCTGGGCCATTGCCCATAAATTCCCCGCCGAACAGGCCACCACAGTGCTGGAAGCCATCGATATCCAGGTCGGCCGTACCGGCGCGCTGACGCCGGTGGCCCGGCTGACACCTGTGACGGTCGGCGGCGTCGTGGTCACCAATGCCACCCTGCACAATCAGGACGAGCTGGAGCGCAAGGATATCCGCATCGGCGACACGGTGGTGATCCAGCGGGCCGGCGATGTCATCCCGCAGGTCGTGCGGGTGGTCGATCCGGACCGGGCGGACCGGGCAGAGCCTTTCGAATTCCCCACCGAATGCCCGGTCTGCGGCAGCCAGGCGCTGCGCGAGCACGATCCCAAGACCGGCAAGCTGGACGCGGTGCGCCGCTGTACCGGCGGGCTGATCTGTGACGCCCAGCTGAAGGAGCGGCTGAAGCATTTCGTCTCGCGCAAGGCCTTCGATATCGAGGGGCTGGGCACCCGCCAGATCGACATGTTCCACGAGGAGGGCCTGGTTCGCGAGCCGGCCGATATCTTCACTCTGAAACGGCGCAATGAGGCTGGCGACATCACGCCGCCCCTGCAGGAGCGCGAAGGCTTCGGCGAGACAAGTATCGGCAATCTCTTCGCCGCCATCGACAGCCGACGCACCATCGCCCTGGGGCGTTTCATCAATGCGCTGGGCATCCGTCATGTCGGCGAGAACACCGCCCAGCTCTTCGCACGCACCTATGGCAGCTGGAGCGCTTTCCGCCAGGCGGCGGAAACCCTCGCCGACGATACGGTGCGGGCCGAGATGCTGGGCATTGATGGGATCGGCAATGCCGCCGTCGAGGCGCTGGACCAGTATTTCACCGAACAGCACAATCGCGACCTGCTGGACCGGCTGGTGGCCGAGCTCACCATCGAGGACGCCGAAGCGGTTGCCAATGACAGTCCGGTCGCCGGCAAGACGGTCGTCTTCACTGGCACGCTGGAACGCATGACGCGCGACGAGGCGAAGGCGAAGGCGCAATCGCTGGGCGCCAAGGTCTCCGGCTCGGTCTCGGGCAAGACCGACTATCTGGTCGCCGGCCCCGGTGCCGGCTCAAAGGCGAAGAAGGCGGCCGAACTGGGCGTGGAGACGCTCACCGAGGACGAGTGGTTCGTGCTGATCGGGGAAGGGTGAGGACCATCGCGGGTGTCATCCCGGATGGATGCCCGGCGAAGGCCGGGCGCAAGTCCGGCAACTGTGTTTATGGGGCGTATGGCTTTTGGTCTCTGAGCATGGCGTTGAGGGTGACGAGGAGTTTTCGGGCGACGGCGATGAGGGCGAGTTTCTTGGGTTTTCCGGCCTCGACGAGGC
>Ga0189275_100250_pt1 | contig 46236 bp, 47 predicted proteins | sample N19A6minimetaG_FD_130329 | JGI IMG/M metagenome (GOLD analysis project Ga0189275, IMG submission 130329) | Marine microbial communities from the Costa Rica Dome - N19 A6 mini metaG | ecosystem: Environmental > Aquatic > Marine > Oceanic > Photic zone | place: Costa Rica: the Eastern Pacific...
AACCACAGTTTCAGGTACAGCCTCGGGTTCTATCGCTGCAGGCGCCGCCGCCACGTCAACGGCCTCTGGTTCGTCTTTGCCAAACAGTCCGGCCAGCCCGTCCTCGGTCGCGAAGGTCGCCCACAATGCCACAATTGCCATCAGCACCAGCAACAGTGTGGTCAGGATCAGTCCCAAGTGTTTCGGTTTGCCACGAACCTCCTGTGGGCGCGCCCCAAACATTGTCATCTTGTGCTTTTCTTGCGCAGACGCATCTTTAGCCGCTTTTTTGGCCTGCTTCTTGCCAAGCTTCGGCGCAGGGGCGGCTATTTTGGTTTTGCTGCGCGCACTGGCGAAGGTCGCTGCATCCGCTTCTGATGTGTCTTCTTCGGAAACATCATCGGCCGTGTCTTCGTCTTTGGATGTCTTGAGGCCCGCAACGGCTTTAGCAGGATCAAAGCGCAACGGTGGTGTTTTGCCGTCCCCGGTGTCTGTCGGAATGCTCGGAGCATTTGTGCCGCTAACCTTACGGGTGACACCGCTAAGTCCCGGAGCTGCCTTGGTTTCCTCTGGCGTGGTCTTTTGCGCCCGGATGGATGCAAAAGATGCCGCTGGTTTTTCCGGGGGGGCGTTTTCTTCCAGAGCGGCTGGTTCTGCTGCCTCAGCCTTTTCGGGCGTGGTCGTTTCTTTTGCCGCTGGCTTGGCCTCGGATTTAGGCGCTTCTGCCTTTGCGGTTTGCTTCAGCTCCGCCGGTGCGGTTGGCGTTTTGGCCTGCGTCTCTGCGACAGGCTCTTTTGTCTTTTCAACAGTCGCGAGCTCAGGTACGGCTTCGACAGCTGCTTCCGCCATGGTTTCAGGCGCTGGTGGGATGTCCAGCTTCAGTTCCGCCTGCGGTGTTGGCTCTGGCTCCGGCGCGGGTTGAGGCTCAGGTTCCGGCAACAGCCCTTGCCCCACGACTAAAATGGCCGTCTTGTCTGCCTTGACCTTGATGCCCGCCGCGCGAGCGTGCGCTGTGTCCCCGAAGTCAGGTGCGCCTGAAAAGCTCACTTCGTCAGGGATTGCGGTGAACGCCACAGGATTAAACGCATGTTCCACGGCAAAGGCTTCCGCCTCATCAAGCGTGTCGCGCGCCACGGCGGCCACTTGCGGTGTTTTGTCCCGCATGGCGATGTCAAACACCAGCTGATCAGCGCGATAGGGTGTCTCCACCTCAAGTGCGTCCTCAGCCTTCTGACGGCGCTTTTTCTCGCTCATCCGGCCCGCAGGCAGGATCAGATATTTGATTTGATCATTAGGCAGCACCAGCGTCGTAGTGAAATCCTCACCACCAACGGCTACGGCTTGGTCTCTGAGCTGTGCCAGGTCGCCAACCAGATCCGGACTATCAAGCCCCACTTCTCCCAGCAAATGCCAGCCGCCCGGCACCCGGGTCAAAAGGCCAATGCCCTCAAAAGAAAGTGTGAGCGCGAGATCCGAAGTCATGCATCTAGCCCTAGCATATGAGTGAGTGGCAAGGCGCGACCTTGCTCAGAATTGTAGGATTTATAGCAAGTTATCGCCGAAGGGGAAGAAAAAGCCGCCCCAATTTGGCGGGCCTTCGGCGGATTGCGGCCACAAAGTGAGCCGATGGTAAACAAAGACCGCCCCAAAGCTGTGATTGGGGCGGTCTTCAGAACGATTTGAGAAAGGGCGTGGCCTTAGCTGTGCGCTTTCTTCAGCGCCTGATCCAGATCGGCGATCAGGTCTTCGCTGTTCTCAATGCCAATCGAAATCCGCACCACATTTGGGCCGGCACCAGCCGCTTCCTGCTGTTCCGGTGTCAACTGGCGGTGAGTGGTGGAGGCGGAGTGGATCACCAGGCTGCGCGCATCGCCGAGGTTGGCAACGTGGGAGAAAATCTCGAGGCTGTCGACAAACTTCACACAGGCGTCATAGCCGCCTTTCAGCGCCACAGTGAACAGGCCACCGGCGCCCTTCGGGCAAACCCGCTCGACGCGGTCATGGTACGGCGAGGACGGCAGGCCGGCGTAGGTCACATAGTCCACATGCTCATGGCCTTCGAGCCAACCGGCAACGGTTTTGGCATTCTCCACATGGCGTTCCATCCGCAGCGAAAGCGTCTCGATGCCCATCAGCGTGTAATGCGCTGCCTGCGGGTTCATGGTCATGCCAAGGTCACGCAGGCCAATTGCGATACCATGGAAGGTGAAGGCCAGAGGGCCAAAGGTCTCATGAAAGCGCAGGCCGTGATAGGCTGGCTCCGGCTGGCTCAGGGACGGGAATTTGTCGCTGGCGGACCAGTCAAACTTTCCGCTGTCCACAATACAGCCGCCGGTCACCGTGCCGTTGCCGGTCAGATATTTGGTGGTGGAATGCACAACCAAAGTGGCACCCAAAGCAATCGGGTTGCAGAGGTATGGCGTGGCCGACGTGTTGTCCACGATCAGCGGCACGCCAGCGTTGTCGGCAACTTTGGCCAATGCTTCGATGTCGCTGATATAGCCGCCTGGGTTGGCCATGGACTCGCAGAACACCGCGCGGGTGTTCTCATCAATTGCTGCTGCCACCGCGTCCAAATCGTCTGTGTCAACAAAGGTTGCGGACCAGCCAAAGCGTTTGATGGTCTGGCTGAACTGGGTGATTGTGCCACCATAGAGACGAGAGGAGGCGACCACATTGCAGCCTGGCTGCATCAGCGGGAACAGCGCCATGATTTGCGCGGCGTGACCGGACGAACAGCAGACTGCGCCCACGCCGCCTTCCAGGGTCGCAATACGTTCTTGCAACACAGCCACGGTTGGGTTGGTCAGGCGGGAGTAGATGTAGCCCACTTCTTGCAGGTTGAAGAGCGCGGCCGCGTGTTCGGCGTCGCGAAACACATAGGCGGTGGACTGGTAAATCGGCGTCTGCCGCGCACCGGTGGCCGGATCGGGCCGTGCGCCCGCGTGAATTTGCAATGTGTCAAAACCGTAGGTCGCTTCAGACATCGTTGTTCTCCCTAAAAATTCTCGCGCCAAGTGTTAGGCAGACCAAAGGCGTCACGCAACCAAAGTTGGGGATCAAGACTGTCTAAAGTCGCATTTCCTTGGAAACACTCACAAAAGGAACGTTTGGACGATCATATGCAGGGCAGGGCGAACGCCGTCCAAGCCAAACCGATGGATATAGCATAAATGGGACGGCAATCCTTGGCCGCCCAGTCCGCTAGCGCAGCCAATAGCCGTTCTTTTTCAGCGTGTTGCGAATGGCCTGCTCTTTACGTGGTAGATGCGCCTGATCAAAGAGCGCGCGCGCTTTGTGGCCACGGTTCTGATAAATCATACGCTTGAACGGATCATATTGCTTCAGCATTTTTTTGATCTTGTTAGGTGCACTGACCTCTTCGAGCACCTGCACCACTACATCGCTCTCCCGCGCATAGAGCAGCGGCATTAGCCGGTAGTGACAGCTCACCGAACCATCCAGATAGCCTTCCGGCAGGGCATCGCGCCCGCCGCCCAGACCATGGATCACCAAAGGCAAGACAATCTGGTCGAGCCATGGGTAAATCGCTTGACAGGCCAGCTCGTCCGGAGGATTGTCACTGACACTTCGGGCGTACTCAAGGAACAAGTCGCCAAACACTTTGGGGCAGCGGTAGTAGAAAAAGCCCGCGTTGAAATAGAGATACCGCCGCCAGTATTCATCCGGTTGGCTCAGATCCAGCGAGCTTTCAAACTCCAATCCGAAGCGGGCATAAAGCGCCTTCCAGATGCCGGTGTATTGCGGCCCATACAGCGGCGGGATCGGCCAGGTGCCTTCTACGCGCAAACTCGCAGAAGGGCGGTCAAAATCAAACGGCACCGTGCTCAACTCGTCCATGATCAGCGTATCGGTGTCAAAAAATACAAAGGGTTCACCGGCAGGCAGGGCGGACAGCAGCTCGATCTTGTTGCCATAGGCATAGGGCTCGCCAAAGACCGGCGTCTCGAACGGAAGAATTTCCGCACCGAGGTCTTCAAGTAGGGCCCGTACATCCGGATTGCCGATGCGCGGGTCTTTCTCCCAGCGCGGTCCCGGCACTGGCTCGGCCACAAACAGCTTGCCGGAAAACTTCGGCGACTTGGCGCGCAGCGAGGCTGCAAACAGCGCCGCCTCATACATCAGGCGGCCGTTCTGGCCCACCACCACCACGTTGAATACCTGCGATTTCAGCGCTTTACTTGTCATTCTTCTATTGCCCTGCACGATGCTTGCGCCGACTATACGTGGCATAGGCCCGTGGCAAAAGCGGGCATTACACTTTTTGAAGAAATCATAGAAAGGCGCTCGCTTATGCAACTCTTTAAGCTGGCCACTCTCTGTCTAGGTGTGTTTGGTACCACCGCTTTGGCAGAAGACCGCGTGGCCGAAGATCAAACCCCCACTGGCAAATTCCTCACCGCAGGCGAAGTGCGCCCCATTTTGGAAGCGACCAAAACCAGTTGGATTGGTGTGCGCGAATTTGACGGGCAGGACCTGGTGTATTTCACCCATCTTCTGGCCGGGCGCTGCGGGCTATATGAGGTGCAATACGTGATCAATGGCGGCCCGGCGGAGGTCTTTCCGATCCCGGAGTGCCCGCCGGATATCGAAAATGCCATGACCATTCCTGAGGACACGCAAATCTTCATCACCCCACCGCTTGGCTCGGTGCAAACCGTGGAGGTGACGCTGCTCTACGATGATCTGGGCACTGACACGGTTCAATACGAACGGTCTGCGGTAATGATCCCTTAGGTTGCTTGCGCAACTTCACGCTGTGCCGCCGCGTCGATCCCTGCGGCACAAAAGGCGACAAGTTTGTCCAGGTGGTCAGCCGCGTTGATGGGCGCGTCACCGAGCGCCTCCATGCGCCATTGCGACGTGATAAGCGCCAACATACTCGCCACAGCGTAGACAAATCCGCTTGCCACGGCGGAGCGGGCCTGAGGTGCGTAGAGCGCGGCTAGTTTTTCAACGAAGCGGTTGGCGGTAGGGTCAAAGCAGATCGCCGCCAGATCTTTCCAGCGTTCATCCGCCGACACAAAGGCCACGATGCGCGCGTAGGCCACCCATTGTGGCCCGCCCATGTCGATACGCTCAAAAAATGGGCCAAAAAAGCAGTCCAGAATGGCGGGCACGGTCAGAGGTTCTTGCGCCTTTCTGGCCTTCAATGCGGCGATACGGGCATCGCCCAAAACATCAGCCCGTCGTGCCACTACGCGCCAGAACAATTCCTCTTTGCTGCCGCCGTGATGGTTCACCAGCGCGCCTTGTACCTCGGCCTCGGCGGCGATGTCTCGAATCGAGGCCGCATCAAATCCGCTGCGGGCAAACACCCTTTCGGCCGCGTCCATGATGCGCGCACGGGTTTCCAATGCGCGTTTGGATGGGGCCCTTTGTCGTTGTTTTTCTTGAGGAATGTCTTTCAGCATAAAAAGAGCTTGCCTTATTTTTAACGGATGTTCAATTTAAAACTCTCTTGGGGAGAGGAAGCAGATGCACACAAGCGACAAATTTGCGTTGATTGGGGCGGGGCCTATGGGGCTGGCGATGGCAAAGGTTCTGAAGGAGCAGGGCGTTGCCTTTGACGGTTTTGAGCTGCACAGCGATGTGGGTGGGCTTTGGGATATCGAGGCGCCGCGCTCTACCATGTATGAGAGCGCACATTTGATCTCTTCCAAAACCATGACGGAGTTTGCTGACTTCCCGATGAAGGCAGAAGTGGCCGAATATCCCTCCCATCGTGAAATGGCGCAGTATTTCCGTGACTTTGCAGAGCATTTTGATCTGCGCGCGCACTACCAGTTCAACACCGAAGTGGTGCAGGTGGCCCCTGTGGGGGAGAGTGGCGAAGGCTGGCGGGTGGTCACCCGTCAGGACGGTCAGCAGAATGAGGCGATCTATGCCGGTGTACTGATCGCCAACGGCACGCTGAGCGAACCCAATATGCCACATTTTCCGGGGCAGTTTGACGGCGAGCTGATTCACGCCTCGCAATATCGCCATCCGGAGCAATTTGCCGGGAAACGCGTGCTGATCGTTGGGGCTGGAAACTCTGGCTGTGATATTGCGGTCGATGCGGTGCATCATGGCGCAAGCTGCGACATCTCCATGCGGCGCGGCTACTACTTTGTGCCCAAATATGTCTTTGGAAAACCGGCGGACACGATGGGCGGGGCGATTAAGCTGCCGATGTGGCTCAAGCGCCCTATCGACAGTCTGATCCTGAAGTGGTTTGTGGGCGATCCGCATAAATACGGCTTCCCGAAACCGGACTACAAACTCTACGAAAGCCATCCGGTGGTGAACTCACTTGTGCTGTATCATGCGGGGCACGGCGACATTTCCATTCGGGGAGACATTGCCGACACGTCGGGGCGCACTGTGACTTTCAAAGACGGCACCGCGGCGGACTACGACATGATCCTCGCCGCAACGGGCTACAAGCTGCACTATCCTTTCATCGACAAAACGTTGCTGAACTGGCGCGGAGACGCACCGCATCTCTACCTCAATGCCTTCCATCCGGCGCGGGACGATCTCTTTGTTTTGGGCATGGTGGAGGCCACGGGCTTGGGCTGGCAAGGGCGGCATGAGCAGGCCGAGATGGTGGCGCGCTACATCACGGGTTTAAGGGATGGTACAAAGGCTGCCAAAAAACTGCAGGCCGAGAAGTCCGCAGGTTTTGATCGTGCCACCGGCGGGATGGATTACCTCGATCTGCCACGGATGGCGTATTATGTGGACAAAGCCACCTATCGCGGTGCGGTAACTGGCTGGATCAAATCGTTGCAGACAGGGCAGGGCTGATGGACCCCACCGCCATAGACAGCGTTGCGCTCAACTTTAGTGCCACCTCCATGACCGTCTTAAATGCGGTTTTGGCGGTGGTGATGTTCTCCATCGCCATTGACCTGACACCAAGCGATTTTCGCCGTTTGCTCCACACTCCCCGTGCCTTGCTGACCGGTCTGGCCAGCCAGTTTCTGCTGCTGCCCGCGCTGACCTTTTCGCTGGTTCTGATCACACAGCCGCAACCGTCCATTGCATTGGGGTTGATGCTGGTCGCGGCCTGTCCGGGGGGCAATATCTCTAACTTCATCACCCACCGCGCGGGCGGTAATGCGGCGCTGTCGGTGTCGATGACCGCCTTTGCCACCGTCGGCGCGATCCTGTTGACACCGCTCAACATCGCGCTCTGGGGTGGGCTATACGCGCCCACCAGAGAAATACTTCAGGCGACGAAGATTGATCCGGTCTCGGTGGCGATCACGGTTGGCTTCATGCTGGTGCTGCCGCTCATTTTGGGGGTCACCCTGCGCGCGACAAAACCTGCGCTGGCCGCCAGACTGCGTGGTCCATTGCAGACCCTATCCATGGTGATTTTCCTGGCTTTCATCGTTTTGGCGCTGGCCAATAATTGGCAAAACTTCAAACTCTTCGCGGGCGCCGTTGCGGTGCTGGTCGTTCTGCACAACGCGCTGGCTTTGGCTGGCGGCTATGGCCTTGCCACACTTGCTCGCCTGTCGCCCTACGACTGCCGCGCCGTGACCATTGAAACCGGCATCCAAAACTCCGGGCTGGGGCTGATCCTGATCTTCGCCTTTTTTGGTGGCTTGGGCGGTATGGCCGTTGTCGCCGCCTTCTGGGGCGTTTGGCACGCGATCACAGGTCTTGGCTTGGCCGCTCTTATGAACCGAACAGAGGCAGCACGATGACCCGTATTCTGATCACTGGCGCCGCAGGTATGGTGGGGCGCAGCTTGTTGTCGGAACTGGCAGAGACTGAACATGAGGTCATCGCCTGTGACGTCATGGTGCCAGAGGGCCTGCCTGAGAACGCGCGCTTTCACCCGATGGATGTCACCACCGATGCGCCTTTGCGGATCATTGCGCGCATGCAGCCGGATGTGATTGTGCACCTTGCCTCTATTGTGACCCCACCGCCGGGCAGCGGTCGGGACTTTGCCTATGACGTGGATGTCACCGGCACAATAAACGTGGTCAATGCTGCGCTTGCGGCGGGTACTAAGCGTCTGGTGGTGACCTCGTCCGGTGCTGCTTACGGCTATCATGCTGACAATTCGGTGCCGCTCACTGAAACAGACGCCATCCGGGGCAACAAAGAATTTGCCTACGCCCATCACAAGCGATTGGTCGAAGAGTTTTTGGCCGAAACCCGCCAGAACGCGCCTCACCTTAAGCAGGTGATCTTGCGTGTAGGAACCGTGCTGGGGGCGGAAACGGACAATCAAATCACCGATCTGTTCCGTAAACCGCGCCAGCTTGCGGTCAGTGGCAGCGACGGGCTTTTTGTCTTCATTTGGACGCAGGATTTGGCCCGCATTCTGAAGCGTGCAGCCTTAGGCGGCCCTACCGGTATCTACAATGTTGCCGGCGACGGTGCGCTTGGGGTGCAAGAGATTGCCGACATCATGGGCAAACCCATTCTGCGGTTGCCCGCCTGGGGAATTAAGCTGGCGCTGACCATCGCAAAGCCGCTTGGTCTCTCGCAGTATGGCCCGGAACAAGTGCGTTTTCTGCAATACCGCCCGGTGCTTTCCAACGAAGCCCTCAAGCGGGATTTTGGCTGCACCCCGGAAAAGACCAGCCGAGAGGTGTTCGAACATTGGCTGAAGGCACAGGACTGATGAATATGCCTCCTCACAAACTCCCCAAAAAGACCGCAGTGATTTCGGGCGGAGGGGGCGGACTTGGCACGGCCTTGTCAGACAAATTGCAAGCCGACGGTTGGCGTGTGGTTCTGCTCGATTTGAATGTCGAACACCTGTCCCATTCTGCAACGCAGCTGCCGATTAAATGTGACATTACAGACCCGCGTGCCCTGAAGGATTGCTGTACCAAGATCCTCGCCTGTCATGAGAGCATTGATCTGGTGATCTATGGGGCAGGGGTCACCGCCATTGCGCCGGTTGAAGCCCTACAGGATCAGGCCCATCGTCGCCTGTTTGACATCAACTACTTCGCCGCCGCTGCCATGGCTCAGGCCTTTCTGTCAGCGCTGCGCGCATCCAAGGGCACGCATTTGGCGCTGACCTCTGTGGCTGGGTTCGCCCCTTTGCGCCACCGTGCCAGCTACGCCGCATCCAAACACGCCATGACGGGGTTTTTTGCTACCTTGCGGGTGGAGGAAGCTGCTTTTGGTGTGAAAACTGTGATTGCGGCACCCGCTTTTGTTGCCACCAACGTGGGCAACCCAGACGCTGATAGAGACGGGCTTACACGCCCTGGCGCAGCACAAGACGCAGTGGATGTGGTGACGCCGGAGGAGGCTGCCAACATCATCCTGCGTGGATTGAAGCGTGGGAAACTGGACATTTTTGTTGGCCGTGTTGCCAAACTGTCCGACGTTATGATGCGTCTTTCACCGCGGCTTTATGATTGGGTTATGGCGCGCGCGATACGCACTGAAAATCAAACATAAGGCGCCTGCTAGGGCGTGCCAGACCCGGCGCCGCACAGAGCGCGCACCGGCGTACATCGTATGGTTTTGTTTCCGGAAGGGAAGAAAGTGGTGGGCGACCTTGGAATCGAACCAAGCGTGCGTCTCCGCGAGGGAGTTACAGTCCCCTGCCACACCTTGCGGCCTGTCGCCCACTTTCTTGAGGCCCTCTGGCCTCGGTGTGAGGGGGTGTTTATTGGCATGCGCATGGGGCGTCAACCACAAAATACCTTGCAGAGCCCGCTTCTTTTCCGCATTGGTAAACCCTCCATATTTTGAAGGTGTCAGAGCGATGAAAAAACCCAAATGGGTCGTGCAGAAAGAGCAGCAGAAACGCAAAGATGCGGCGGAAACCGTCTGGTTGTTCGGCCTGCATGCCGTGCGTGACGCTCTGGCGAATCCGAAACGTGAAAAACTGAGACTCATCGTGACCAAAAATGCCGCGGATAAGTTGGCAGAGGCCATTGCCGAGTCGGGTATGACGCCGGAGGTGGTGGACCCGCGCAAGTTCAAGGCGCCGCTCGATCCTCAATCTGTACACCAGGGCGCTGCGCTGGAGGTGAAGCCGCTCAATTGGGGCAAGCTCTCTGATGTGGCCATTGCCGATGATGACCGTCCGCAACGCTTGATCCTGCTGGACCGCGTGACCGATCCGCACAACGTCGGAGCCATTCTACGCTCCGCTGAGGTCTTTGGGGCGTTGGCGGTGATTGGCACCCGTCACAACTCCGCGCCCGAAACCGGCGCCTTGGCCAAAACCGCCAGCGGCGCGCTGGAACGCCAACCCTATCTGCGCCTGCGCAATTTGGCGGACACCATCACCGAACTGCAGGCCATGGGCTACATCGTGTTGGGCATGGATGGCGAGGCCGAGGAGACCATCGAAACCGTGCTGGCAGGCCGCCACGATGCTCCCATCGCGTTGGTTCTGGGGGCTGAGGGACCGGGCTTGCGCCAGAAGACCAAAGAGACGGTGGATCAATTGGTGAAGATCAACTTCGCAGGGGCCTTTGGCTCTCTCAACGTGTCCAATGCCGCGGCCGTGGCGCTCTACGCCACCTTGCCACGTTAAAGCACCTCCAAATTCTTCTCCTTCTACAAATATCCCCGCCGGAGGCTCCCATCCGCGCCTCCGGATGCCTAGATGGGATAGGCAGACCATCACTCAGAGGAGCGCGCGGTGCCCCATCCCTCCAAAATCGCCACCTGTTGTTACTGCGGCGCGCGGGCCGCGCTTGTGCTCGCTGGGGACACCCGCCACGAGCTTGCCTGCAGCAGCTGCGGCGCGCCTCTGCACAATCTTAAACAAATGCCTGTGCCGGCGCGGGGCAGGGAGCCGGCGCATTTTTCCCATCCGATCCGCACGCCAAAGTCCAAAGGCAAACCGGCGCATAAATCGGACAAACGCACGGCACACTCTAAGAAAACCTGGCACGACGCGCCTTACGAGAAGAAGAAAAAAACCAAGAAGAAGCGCGGCAAATGGGCCAAGGATCTGTTTGAGGATGTGTTTGACGTGATTGAGGATATTTTTGATTGAGCGGAATTCTGCCCAATCCGTTAACCACTTGTTCATGAGAATCTCGCACGCTCTTGTCATCCAATTCTGCGAACATACGCAGTAATTTAAGAGACACGGTTTACGGAGCTTCCGTGTGTCCCTTCACTGTCCCTCGTTCCGAACCTGCGCCCAAGAGTCCCTCTTGGGCGTTTTTTTGCCTGTTGAGCCCTGCGAGCTGCGATAGGGTGCGGCCACCACTTGCTGACCGGGGCCAACCATGACTGACACCGACGTTTTCCTGCGCGACATCCTCAAGTGCACCAAGACCATTGCCGTGGTGGGCGTGTCGATGAACCCGGTGCGGCCCAGCTATTATGTGGCGCGGTATTTGTCGCTGAAGGACTACACCGTCATTCCGGTCAACCCTAGCCACGCAGGCAAAGAGCTGTTTGGCGCCACGGTGATGCCCAGCCTCAGCGCCATTGACACACCGGTGGATATGGTCGATATCTTCCGCCGGTCCGAGGTGGTGCCGCCGATTGTGGATGAGGCGCTGGCGCAGTTTCCCGCCCTGCAAACCATCTGGATGCAGATCGGTGTGGAACATGCCGAGGCAGCGGCGGTGGCAGAGGCGAAGGGCGTGGATGTGGTGATGAACCGCTGCCCCAAGATCGAGTATCAACGTTTGTTTAGCGAGCTGCGCATGGGCGGTTTCAACACCGGCGTGATCTCATCCAAGCTTTAGGCGGCTGGTATGTCGACCTTTGAGGCTTTCACCAGCTCTCCCATGATCTTGGACAACTCGTCTTTGCGGAAGGGTTTGCCTAGACAGGCGTTCATACCGGCTTTTAGGTAGGCGTTGGTCTGCTCCGGCAGAATATTGGCGGAGAGCGCCACAATGGGCGTGTGCTGGTTGGGGCCAGGATGCGCCCGCAGGATTTCGGTGGCCTCCATGCCATCCATATCCAGTAATTGGATGTCCATCAGGATCAGGTCATAGCGTTTGGCGGCACAGCGCTGCAGGGCAGGGCGGCCATCCTCCACCATATCGACCATAACCCCCATGCTCTCCAGAAAGCGGCGAACAATCATCTGATTGGTGCGGTTGTCTTCCACAACCAACACCGCAACGCCGTCAAAGCTCTCAGGTGCAACAGTTGCCATCTGGGGCGTGCTTTCCTTGGGCGCGTCGGCTGGCACCAGCGGGACAGTGAACCAGAAGGTGCTGCCTTTGAACGGCGCGCTCTCCACGCCCATTTCGCCTTCCATGAGCTCCACAAGCTCTTTGGAGATCGACAGGCCCAAACCTGTGCCGCCATAACGCCGGTTGGTCGCGGAACTGGCCTGTTCAAACTTGTTGAACACCCTCGCTTGCGCCTCTTGTGTGAGGCCAATGCCTTCGTCGCGTACCGCAACGTAGAGCAGGCTCTCTTGCACAGACATCTCGAGCGTGACGGCCCCATCCTGAGAAAACTTGATTGCATTGCCGACAAGGTTGGTGACCACCTGATTGAGACGGGTGGGGTCGCCGTAAATCGAGGCAGGCACATCGGCGGCGATCTCAATGTTCAGCGACAGGTCTTTGGCTTTGGCCGCGCCGGATTGTCCTGCGGATATCGCGGTCAAAAATTCGCGGGTGGAGAACGGAATACTCTCGATGCTGATGCCATGCGCCGCAATTTTGGAGTAATCCAATACATCATTGATCAACGTCATAAGGCTGCGCCCGGACCTGTGTCCCGTGGCCACAAGAGACTTCTGATCTTCGGTGAGATCAGTCTCGTCTAACAGCTGAAGAATGCCGGATAACCCATTGAGTGGTGTGCGGATTTCGTGGCTCATCTTGGCGAGAAACTCGTTCTTTTCACGATCGGCCCGCCGGGCTTCATCCCGTAATCTGATCAGGTGCAGTTCTTTGCGCTCAATATCGTTGTGAAACAGGGTCAGGCCGGTCATCAGCGTCACTGCCACGGCCGCCACCACAACCATTGAGCCAAACGGCAAGTGGTCTTGCCAAAGCGCCGCGAGGATCAGGTTTATGCTGACTACTCCCGTTGCAACCCAGGCCGCCCGTTTGCCAACCAACAGAAGGGCAAGCACAGGAGGCCCGATCAGGAAAATCTCCTGCCGCCATTGGTACTGCGTATCATAGACCATCTGTATATTGGTGTGGAACAGATACAGGCCAACAAACGCTATCGTTGCGAGAACTTTGTTTTTGGTGCGATGCCAGATTAGCGGCACAAAGAAATAGGCTAGCACACAGACCATGGAGGCGATGGTGACCGAGGTGGAGAATTGGGTGTCCGAGCTCAGGATGTGAGCATTGTGCAGTGCCGCCATCGACCCGATAATGCCAGAGAACCCACACAAAAACTTTGCGCGCGTTTCCTCAAAACTGTGGTCCTGTTCCTGCATTGGCCAGAAGTAATCCTGTAGCCGGGCAAGAACCCCATGTGGCGGTTTGCTGGTCATGACATGTTTGGTCTGGTTGCCTTGTATGATGACATGCAGTTCAAAGCGTTAAATTTACCTGAAATCCCGTCGCCGCGTGTCGCTGTTTCGTTAAGAAATGCAGGTATTTTTACTGTTTCCGGCCTGCTTGCACGACGTGGCGCTCCTCCCAGTTGTATCGGCTGTCTTCCAGTACCGGCGACCAGAACAAATAGCCGCCATAGCGCCAGGGGTCCAAGACGATGCCCTCGCGCATCTTGCCACCCCTGGCGCTCATCACAACGGTGCTGTGCTCGATCAGGATGGTGTCATGATTGGCGATGGCGCGGTGCATGTCCAGCGTCTGAAACCCTTCCTGACGCAGGCGGGTTTGCAGATCATCGGCCCAGTGCCAGCACAGCCCACGTGGGCGCAGGCCCTGATTGACCTTGGCGTTGTGCATCAGCGCGCCGTCGGTGACGTTGTAGTCCTGCCGCAAGACCAGCGAATAGTTGTAGGCAATCTCCGCCGCTCGCGCCGCTTCGGCAGGGTCCACAACCGGATCAAGGGAGATCAACGCTTGGGTCAGGCCCGCCACATCCGCTGGCGCCTGTTTCTGAGATGCGCCACAGGCCACCAACACAACTGCGGCCAAAAGCGCCAGTCCCACCCGCAATTTTGCTATCATCTGCTCGCTGCCCCTTGGGTTTTTGCGCGACTATACTCGCCACCACGCAAATGCCCAAGCGTTTGCTTAGCCTTTAGGGCGTGCGGCTTTCTCGGCCACACCGCTGATGCCCTGACGCCGCGCCAGCTCGGCCAGCACATCGTCCAGCGCCACATCGCGCGCTTCCAGCATCACCAGCAGGTGATAGAGCACATCTGCAGCCTCATAGGTCAGCTTGTCTCGGTCGCCTTTCACGGCCTCAATCACCGCTTCAATGGCTTCTTCGCCAAACTTCTCGGCGCATTTCTCAGGCCCTTTGGCCAAGAGCTTCGCTGTCCAGCTGCTTTCCGGGTCCGCTTTGGCGCGCTCTGCAATCGTGGCGGCCAGGTCATTTAGAACACTCATGTCAGCCTCATTGGAATACCGGCGTCGTGCATATATTGTTTGGCTTCCTGCACGGTATATTCGCCGAAGTGGAAGATCGACGCCGCCAAAACCGCGCTGGCCCCACCTTTGGTCACACCTTCCACAAGGTGATCCAAATTGCCCACGCCGCCAGAAGCAATAACCGGCACATTCACCGCATCGCTGATCGCTTTGGTCAGGGGCAGGTTGAAACCCGCCTTGGTGCCGTCGCGGTCCATCGAAGTCAGCAGGATCTCCCCAGCGCCCTTGGCAACCACCAACTTGGCAAATTCTACCGCATCAATGGGATTGCCATCTTTATCCAAGGCCGCTTTGCGTCCACCATGGGTGAAGATGCCCCATTTATTGGGCTCACCGTTTTTGTCATGTCCAATGGTCTTGGCGTCGATAGCGCAGACAATGCACTGGCTGCCAAATTGCGCAGAGGCCTTGGCAATCACATCCGGATTGGCCACCGCCGCGGAGTTGAAACTCACCTTGTCCGCACCTGCCAGCAACAGACGCCGCACATCGGCCACGGTGCGTACGCCGCCGCCCACGGTCAGCGGCACAAAACACTGCTCTGCACAGCGCTGCACCATATCAATCATCACACCGCGATTGTCGTGGGTGGCATGGATGTCCAGAAAACAGATTTCGTCGGCGCCAGCGGCATCATAGGCGCGCGCGGCTTCCACCGGGTCACCGGCATCACGCAGGCCAACAAAATTCACACCTTTGACCACACGGCCATCAGCGACATCCAGACAGGGAATGATACGGGTCTTCAGCATATCGGAGCTTTCTCAAAGCGTTGCGCCTCTCCTTAGCGTGGCAGGGCGCAACGTGCAATCTGAGACAACTGTCAGAGCAAGGTTCAGGCCGCCCGCGCCACCCGCACCAGCGCATCCCGCGCTATCAAAATGTGAAACGGCATGATTGTCGCCAGATACATCCGCCCAAACAGGTTGTTGCGATGCACCCAAGTCGCCAAAAACAACTTGCCGCCCTGTGAGAGTACCGACACGCGGAAATTCAGGTGGCTGTCGTCAAATCCAGCAATAACCTCGGTGTCGCTTTGGCTTTCTACAGGGAATATTCCAACACAGTCCGTGTCGGTCGGCGCCTCGGTTTTTAGGCCGATTGGCTTTACCAGAACGTTGCGAAGGACTGACAGCGCCTGGGCCCAGCCTGGGAAGATCGTAATGATTTCTGCCGCCTCCCGCGGGGCCATATCGCTCTCTACACAATAACAGTCCAGAAAGTCGTTTGGCCCAATACGTGGGTGCAGATCACTGCTGTCGGGTAGAGGGGTGGCGGTGACATCAAAGAATGAAACGGACATCTGCGTCTCCTTAGTTGTTCGCAAATTCAACTTGGGAGCCACAAGAGGAAACGCCAAGGCGTCAGAAGGTCACGCCTCTCCCTCGGAGGCTGTGGGTTTGCGCCGCATGTCCTGAGCAATCATGACTAACAACGTCAGTACAATCACAAATCCCACCGGCATGGTCAGCAGCACAAAACCGGCATTGGAATAAGCGGCATTGAGTTGGCTGCCGATGTTCTCGCCATCCACCCAGCACCCGTCGGTGTGCATGGCCATGCCAAACTTGCAGCCGTGGGCCTCTGCCGTGCTTTGGGCCCACCACACCAGATAGGCTCAAGATGCCATAGGCAATCTTGCGCCGCAGTCTCACGCTTTTAGAACTTTGAGCGCTTCACCCAGATCAATCGCGCCATCGTACAGCGCCCGGCCGGAAATCGCGCCGTTCAGCTCTGCGCCGCAGTTCTTCAGCGCTTTCAGGTCCTCAACAGAGCTCACGCCGCCGCTGGCGATCACTGGGATCGACACCGCCTTGGCCAGCGCTGCAGTGGCCTCAACGTTTGGACCTTTCATCGCGCCATCGCGCAGGATGTCGGTGTAGATGATCGCGCACACGCCGTCATCCTCAAACGACTTCGCAAGATCGATCACGTCCACATCGGTTTCTTCGGCCCAACCCTTGGTTGCCACTTTGCCGTTGCGGGCATCAATGCCCACCGCCACTTTGCCGGGGAATTCATTTGCCGCTTCACGCACCAGATCCGGGTTTTCCACCGCAACTGTCCCAAGGATCAAGCGGGACAGGCCTTTGCCAATCCAGCGTTCTATGGTGGCCATGTCCCGAATGCCACCGCCCAGCTGTGCAGGCACGTTGGTTTGCTTGAGGATCTCTTCCACCGGAGTGGCGTTGATCGGAATGCCCGCAAAGGCGCCGTTCAGATCCACCAGATGCAGCCACTCACAACCCGCTTCCACAAACTCCAACGCCTGCGCGGCGGGGTTCTCGTTGAACACGGTTTCCTTGTCCATGTCGCCATGCAGCAGACGCACGGCATTGCCGTCTTTAAGGTCAATCGCGGGATAAAGGATCATGGTGCAGGGCCTTCTTATCATGTCGCGCCGAAACCGGCTGTTAAGTGTGGTTTTGCATGGTACCGCAGAAATTGCAACGCGGCGAGATCGTGCCACCTGACCCAAAGTCAGGGTTGATGCGACTCATAGGCTTGCCGCAATGTTTCGGGCAAATACTCGGGAGGAAACTGATGAAAAAAACGCTAATGGCTGCGGCCTTGACACTTGTGGGCGCCACAACAGCCTTCGCAGATCCAATTTTTGGCACCTGGAAAACCATTCCTGATGACAATGGCAACTATGGCCTTATCTCAGTCGCAGCCTGCGGCAGCAAGATTTGCGGTACGCTTGCGAAGTCGTTCAACCCTGATGGGAGTGAGTTGGACAGCCCAAACAACGGGCGCAAAATCATCTGGGACATGGTCAATAATGGCGATGGTGCTTACGGCGGCGGCAAAGTCTATTCGCCTGATCGTGACAAAACCTACAAAGGCAAGCTGGCCCTGTCCGGCAACTCTTTGGCGGTCAGTGGCTGTGTGCTGGGCATCTGTCGCAACGGCGGCACATGGACCCGCGTGAAGTAAAACAACATATCAAACACGAAGAAAGGCGCGGCAGGACCGCGCCTTTTTTTATTGCCATCCAGTTGGATTATACTGCGCCGGTATATTCACCACGCGCCGGGTAGTCGTTCTTGATCGCAAAATCCAACGCGCCCAGCAGCTCGCTGAAGTGTGGACGCACAAACGGCATGGTCTGTACCGAACCGTAATAAAGCGCCTGTTCCGGGCTCACCATGAACAGACCTGGCTCGCTGAACAGCGCAGGCTCTTCAATGCCGATCGAAGTCTTGCCACGCGAGGTGGAGATATAGAGACCCCATTCTTTCGCAACATCCAGCGGCAAATCGTAGGCGATGCGCAGACCGGTGGCGCCAATCTTCTCGGCCATGTCCTTGGCACGCTCTTCACCATCGCTGCTCACGGCAACACATGTCACACCGCGCTCGGCAAAGGCCTCAACCAGCTTTTCCAGCTCTTTGAGGTAGGTGGCACAGATCGGGCAGTGCAGGCCGCGATAGAAACACACAACTGTGCCAGGCTCAGAGCCTTCCACGGCCAGATCAAAGGTGCCGCCACCCACCAGTGGCAGGCTCAGGTTGGGGGTTTTTTGACGGGGGATCAGCATAGGATTGTCCTCTTGTTTTCTGCTTGCTGGACTTGCTGTCGGTTTCTATGTCAAATAAATCCTATTGATCGTGCATAAAATCCGAAAGCCTCACATGGACTGCCTGACGACACTTGTTGAGAAGTTTCACCTCACCGTGCATCCCGCTGCGCTGACGGACGCGAATCTGATCGCCAAAGCGGGTGATGATGGCACCCCGGCGCGGGTGGTGTTTCTGACGCGCGGCACCTGTACCAAAACGTGCGCTGGCGAGGTGCTCTTTGCCGCGCATGTGGACTGGATGGGGTTGACCAACCCGTTGATGGCCGCCTTGCCCGATGAAGTGCACTACGACCTCAGTGTCGAGGAAGACAGCCGCGCCCTGGTGCGCTTAATGGCGGAGGAAACCACCGCCAACCGTTGCGGTGCGCAATCGGTGATCAACCGCCTTGGCGAGGCCCTCATGGTGCGCTTGCTGCGCGAGCAGATTTCTCAGGGCACCACCGATGTCGGCCTGCTGGCCGGTCTTGCGGACCCACGCCTCAGCCGGGCCATCGTGGCCATGCATGATTTCCCCGGGCGTGTCTGGAGCAATGCCGACCTCGCGCAGGAAGCGGGCCTGTCCCTGTCACGTTTTGCCGAACTCTTTGCCCAAACGGTGGGCGAAACCCCGATGGGCTACCTGCGCCGCTGGCGGCTTATTTTGGCGCATCAGGACATCACGCGTGGCGACCGCGTCGATGCGGTGGCCCGCCGCTACGCTTACAAAAGCCCCGAAAGCTTCACGCGCGCCTTTCGCAAAGCCCATGGCGTGGCTCCCACAGCTTTACGCGTGGCTTAACTTGTCAGATTCTCATTCCAGCAATATCCCGGGGTGAATTGCGCGTTTGCGCAAGAGGGGCTGGCCCCTCTCACATCCCCTCTTAAGGCGCCCACTTCAGGAAGTTGCCAATCATCCGCAGGCCAATGTCCTGGCTCTTTTCCGGGTGGAACTGCATGCCCACCATGGTGTCGCGCCCAATGATGGCGGTCACGTCGCCACCATAGTCCACATGGGCCAAACGCTCTTCCGGCTTGGTCACGTGGAATTGGTAGGAGTGCACAAAATAGGTGTGGTCGCCGCTGTTGATACCATCAAGCAGTGCGTGCGGGTGGTCAATCACCAGATTGTTCCAGCCCATGTGCGGCACTTTTAGGCTAGCATCACTGGGTTCAATCCTCTCCACGTCGCCTTCGATCCAGCCCAATCCTTGAGTCAGCTCATATTCATGTCCGCGCGACGCCATCAATTGCATGCCGACACAAATGCCCAAGAACGGCCGGCCTTTGCCTTCGACCGCTTCCACCATCGCGTCATAGATACCTTTGTGGCCACGTAGCTCTGCGGCGCAGGCCGGAAACGCGCCGTCGCCTGGCAGCACCAAACGGTCCGCCTTAGCCACCACATCTGCATCCGAGGTCACAACAACCTCGCCGCCATGCACCTCTGCGGCCATCCGTTGAAAGGCTTTTTCGGCAGAGTGCAGGTTGCCGCTTTCATAATCGATGATCGCTGTGAGCATGATCTTGGTCCCGTTTTACGTGTCGCTTCCAAGTGAAGCGAAACGCCGCGCGGGTCAAGAGGCTGCGGGGCAGGGTGGCGCTTTAGGCCTCGGCCTGCGTGCCAATCCGGTCAACCAGCGCCATGACCGCCTCAAACGGGCTGTCCTCAATCGGCGTGGTACTGCAGCCAAACTCGCCACCAAGATAAAGCAGCGTGAAGCCATGAATCAGCGACCAAACCTGCGCCTCCACAATGCGGGAATCGCTTCCCTCGGGTACAAACGGCGCACAGGCCTTGCGTAGGATCATATAAGCGTCCGCCTCTTCACGTGTGCTGCGTGGCGCATGAATGCCCAATCCGTGTTCTCCAAACATCACCTTCAGCAGCCCACTATGGCGCAAGCCAAACTGTAGATAGCCGCGACAGATGCTGCGCAGACGTTCGCGATCTGTTTGTTCGCCTGCTTCAATCGCGTCCGTCATGTATTTGGAAAATATGTCAAACCCTTCCTCGGCAATGGCGGAAATCAAGCCTGACATGCCTGCGAAGTGATGCGCTGGCGCTGCATGTGACACTCCGGCGCGCGCCGCACATTTGCGCAACGTGAGCGCTTCCAGCCCGCCTTCTTCCAACAGGTCAATGCCCGCCTGGATCAGCGCGCGTTTGAGGTCTCCGTGGTGGTGGCGGGTTTTTGCTGTGGTCATGGGCCCAAACTAACCTGTGACTTGACAGTGTCAAGCAGTTCTGATTTTTACAGTGTCAAGATTAACTTTACAGTGTCAAATTTGATCGGAGTGTCCCATGTATCCCATCCCCAAACGCCCACTGTTGCCGTGCAGTCTGCCGCTGATCTGGTTCCTGTCGATTGCCATTGCCTTGGCCTCCATGCGGTTTCTGATTGCAGATATCGCCGTGGTGATGCCGGTCATGCTGCATCACGCGCTGGAACGGCCGATCCTGCTTTACGGTCATATTGCGCTCGCCCCTGTGGCCTTGGCGCTCTTGCCTTTGCAGTTCAGCACCAAGCTGCGCCTGCGACGCCCTCGACTGCACCGCTGGCTTGGACGACTCTATGGCCTGATGATCCTGCTGTCTGGCTTGTCAGGTTTCTTCCTGGCGCTGCGCACCGAAGAGGGACCTGTCGCGGCCTCCGGGCTCGCCGCACTCGGAGTGGCCTGGCTCAGCACCACCGCCGTGGCGATCTACCTGGCCATCCAGCGTGACATCCCGGCCCATCGCCGTTGGATGATCCGCTCAGCGGCGCTGACCCTGTCTGCCGTCACCTTGCGGTTCTACCTGCCCATTGGCGAACTCACAGTGGGGTTTGACACGGCCTATCCGCTGATCTGCTGGGCCTGCTGGGTGCCCAACATGTTCATTGCCGAATGGCTGATCCGGCGGGAAGTCCCCCAAAGCCCCTTGCAGCCCGCCTAAAACAGTAAAAGCCCGCGCGAGGCGGGCTTTCTCATGTCTTCGATTGTAAGCTAACTCTAAAGCGCGCCTTTGGTGGATGGGATGGCGTCTGCTTTGCGCGGGTCCATTTCCACCGCTTCACGCAACGCGCGCGCCACGGCCTTGAAGGTGGCCTCCGCAATGTGGTGGCTGTTGAACCCGTGGATCTGATCCACATGCAGGGTGATCCCGCCGTGGGTGGCAAAGCCCTGGAAGAACTCGCGGACCAACTCGGTGTCAAAACTGCCAATCTTTTGGGTGGGCATCTCAAGGTTCCAGATCAGGAACGGACGCGCGGACAGATCAAGGCTCGCCCGCACCTGCGCATCGTCCATCGGCAGGTGACAGGTGGCATAGCGGCGAATGCCCTTCTTATCGCCCAAAGCCTGCGTCAGCGCCTGACCCAGCGAGATACCCACATCCTCAACCGTGTGGTGGTCATCAATGTGGTAGTCGCCCTCGGCGCGGATGGTCATGTCAATCAGGCTGTGGCGCGACAGCTGATCCAGCATGTGGTCAAAGAAGCCCACACCAGTCTGGTTGTCATAGGTGCCGGTCCCGTCGAGATTGATCTCTACGGTGATCTTGGTTTCCGCAGTGGTGCGGCTCACGCTTGCCTGACGCATCTGGTCATCCTTCGCTGATAGTCGGCCACCTTATAGGCAGCGCTGTTGCGCGGGCCAAGGGGGCGCAGTTTGCGATTGTGGTCAGGGTGGCATTTGTGCCAGCTTACACCCAAACCGACATGAGGGCTTTTATGACCACCTGCGTCTTTATCCAGATCCGCTGCAAACCCGGCACAACCTACCGCGTGGCCGAAGAAATCGCACTAAAAGAAATCCACTCCGAACTGCACTCCACCAGCGGCGATTATGACCTGCTGATGAAGCTTTACATCCCCGAAGGTGAGGATGTGGGCAAGTTTATCAACCACCATATGCTCGACATTCCCAACATAGAGCGCACCTTGACGACATTGACGTTCAAGGCGTTCTAGCCCCTGCCATACAGGAGACCGCCATGGCCGACTTGGAAACTAACAAAGCCAGCGCCATGGCGCTCTACGATCTGATGTTCAATCAGAACAAGCCACGCGAGGCCGCAGAGGCCTACCTTGGCGACGAGTACATCCAGCACAACCCGCATGTGGGCGACGGCAAAGAAGCCTTTATCGCTTACTTTGAGCGCATGGCCGCAGAGTATCCCGGGAAGAAGGTGCACTTCAAACGCGCCATTGCTGAGGGTAACATGGTGGTGCTTCACTGCCATCAGGAATGGCCAGGCGACGAAGACTACGCCGGCATCGACATCTTCCGCTTTGATGACAATGGCAAGATTGTTGAGCACTGGGATGTGTTGCAAACCATCCCAGCGACGTCTGCCAACGATAATGGGTTGTTCTAGACGGGCTTCCCGTTGATCCACGTGGCGGCGATGGCACGGTCATCGCCCATCATGATTGTCGGGAACAGCGCCTCCCAAATGTCATTGGCCCGCGCGGACCGCTGCGCAATCTCCGGCGTGCTTGCCAAGTCCAACACCACCAGATCGGCCTCCATGCCGACAGCCAGATTGCCAATTTTGTCTTCCATATGCAGCGCTCGTGCCGAGCCTTGCGTGGCCAGCCACATCAATTCCGCCGCGTGCAGCGGGTTGTGGCGCAGTTGCCCAACCTCATAGGCGCTCGCCATGGTGCGCAGCATCGAGAAGCTGGACCCGCCGCCAGTGTCACTCGCCAGTCCCACGCGCTGACCCGCTGCCATCAGCCCACCCATGTCAAACAGCCCGGACCCGATGAAGGTGTTAGAGGTCGGGCAGTGGATCAAACCGGCCCCAACCTCGCGCAGCCGATCCTTCTCGCGCTCTTCCAAATGGATCGCATGACCATAGAGACCCTTCTCGCCCAAGAGACCAAACTGCTCATAGGTGTCCAGATAGTCCCGTGCGTCGGGGAACAACTCGGCCACCCAGGCAATCTCATCGGTTTGCTCACTCAGATGGGTCTGCATCAGGCAATCTGGATGCTCTGCCCAGAGACTGCCAAGCGCCTCCAGCTGCTCCGGCGTCGAGGTGGGCGAAAACCGGGGTGTGATGGCGTAGCTGATCCGGTCCACGCCATGCCAGCGTTCAATCAGCGCCTTGCTGTCATCATAGGCGCTCTGCGGCGTGTCGCGCAGCCCGTCTGGCGCATTGCGGTCCATACAGGTCTTGCCGGCAATCACCCGCTGTCCTCGGGCCTTTGCCGCCTCAAAGAAAGCGTCGACCGCTTCCGGGTGAATGGTGCAGTAGCTTGCCATGGTGGTCACGCCGTGTTTGGCAGTGAGGTCCAGGTAGGTAGCAGATATTTGATCCGCATAAGCCCGATCGCCAAACCGCATCTCTTCGGGGAAGGTATAGCTGTTGAGCCAGTCAATCAGCCGCTTGCCCCAGCTCGCAATAATGCCGGTTTGTGGGTAGTGCACATGGGCATCCACAAACCCCGCAGAGATCAACTTGTCGCCATAGTCCACCACCTCCGCAGTGGGGTAGGCCGCGCGCATCGCTTCCGCAGTACCAAGCGCCGAAATGCGGCCCTGCTCAACAACAACTCCGCCATGAGTCTCGTGCCGAACGGCGTCTACGCTTGCCTCAAACGGATTGGCGGCAAAGCACAGCGTCTGCCCAAGCAGTAGGGTCTGTGCGCACATAATTTTCTCCAATCTCTTGAGGGCGGGTCTTTTTTCAGCCCCAACCGGTCGTGTCCCATTGAGTCCCAGCTTTGATTTAATCTATGGTCCGCAGCAAGTCCAAGACCACACAAACTGGTCTCTCGCCAAAAAAGGAGCGCGTCATGTCCAACACAGAGTTGCAGACCGCCCCCGACGTGGACGTAGAAGACTACACCCTGTCCAAAAAACTTGTCGCTGGCGTGCTCTATGCATTGGAAGCCCTGGACCGCGCCACGCTGGTCGAACTGACAGAGCCGCTGCACCCGGCGGACATCGCCGACCTGCTGGAACAGATCAACCCCTATGACCGCCGCCGCCTTGTGGAACTCTACGGCGAGGAGTTTGACGGGGACATCCTGTCGGAACTTGACGAAGGTCTGCGCGAAGAGGTCATGGGCATCCTCAATCCCGAGGTGCTGGCAGAAGCGGTGCGGGAGCTTGAAAGCGATGACATCGTGGATCTGGTTGAGGATCTCGATGAACCAGCGCAGGAAGCCATCCTTGAAACGCTTGAGGATGCCGACCGTGTTGCGGTGGAACAGGCGCTCAGCTACCCGGAGAACACCGCTGGCCGTTTGATGCAGCGCGAAACCGTCTGTGCGCCGGAACACTGGACGGTGGGGCAGGCGATTGACCACCTGCGCTATGCCGAGGAGTTGCCCGAGCAATTCTATCACGTGATCCTTGTCGATCCGCGTATGAAGCCCATCGGCAATGTCACATTGGGCAAACTCATGTCGTCTCGTCGCGATCTGCCGCTCACAGACCTGATCGAAGACGTGTTCCAGATCATCCCGGTGACGCAGGACGAGGCGGATGTGGCCTATGCCTTCAACCAGTATCACCTGATCTCCGCCCCTGTTGTGGATGAGGATGAGCGGCTGGTAGGGGTGATCACCATCGATGACGCCATGGTGGTGCTCGATGAAGAATACGAAGAAGACATTCTGCGTATGGCGGGTGTGAGTGACGAGGCCAGACTATCGGACACCATCCTTGATGCCGCCAAGGGTCGCGCCACCTGGCTGTTTGTGAACCTGCTGACGGCCATTTTGGCCTCCGGCGTAATCAACCTCTTTGCCGATACTGTAGATCAGATGGTTGCTTTGGCGGTGTTGATGCCGATTGTCGCCTCTATGGGGGGCAACGCAGGCACGCAGACCATGACCGTGACCGTGCGTGCGCTGGCGACCAAAGACCTCACCGCTCAGAACGCCTGGCGGGTGATCCGGCGGGAGGTGTCTGTTGGGGCGCTTAACGGCGCGCTCTTTGGTCTGATCATGGCCGGGGTGGCCGGTGTCTGGTTTGGCGTGCCGATGTTGGCGCTTGTGATTGCCGTCGCCATGTTCCTCACCCAAATTACCGCCGCGCTGGGCGGTATCCTGATCCCCATGGCGCTCGAGCGTATGAACATCGACCCGGCCTTGGCCTCCGGTCCCTTTGTGACCACCGTGACCGACGTGGTGGGCTTCTTCCTCTTCCTCGGGCTGGCCGCCCATGTGCTGCTTTAACGGGAGACACGCTGATGGACCTGACAGAACAAAAAGCCGCAGCGCGTAAAGCTGCCTTCGCCCGCCGCAAAGGCGCCTTCGCCAACGCGGGCCCAGGACAATCGGCACATCTCTCCGAAGTGCTGGCAGGCTACCGTGGTGTGCCTCTAGCCGGGTATATGCCGATCCGCACCGAAATCTCTCCACTCGCGGCCATGGCCGAGGCGTCCGCGCACGGCCCAGTCGGGGTGCCCGTGATCCAGGGCGAGGCCATGCCGCTGGAGTTTTCCCGCTGGGAACCGGACGGCGCTCTGCGTGACGGCCCCTTTGGCGCACAGGTGCCTGTCAAGGACAACTACTTTGACCCGGAGATCGTGATTGTGCCGCTGGTGGCGTTTGACACCAAAAGCGGGCGGCTCGGTTATGGCGGGGGGTTTTATGACCGCACGCTGGAGCGCCTGCGGTCCTGTCGTGCCACATTGGCAATCGGCTTTGCCTTTGACGCACAAGAGGCTGACCACTTGCCTTTGGAAGACACCGATCAGCCTCTTGATATGATGATCACGGAAACCCGCATCATCGAGTTCTAAACCTTAAAGGTCCGGGTTGGCTCCGGTCGCATTGGTGCGGAAGTACTCCCAGGCATCCTGTTCACCGCCACCTTTGAACTTACAGACACCATATTGGTTGCCTTCCGCATCTTTGCGGATCTCATAGCCGTGCCCCTGGTTGATACAAAAGGTTGCGGCTGGGTTAGCTGCATCTGCCGGTTGGTTGGGAGAGGAATAGTCGTCACAGGCGGCTAGCGTTGCCAGCGCGCCCACCGCGGTCAGGGTCAAAATTGGTTTCATCAAAAACATCCTTTGTTGTCGGGTCTTGCCTCAATCTATCGCGCCATACACTCGGAACAAGAGCCTTCCGCCAAACATGCCCGCCAATACGTCATTCTTTGCCGATTGGTGTGCCCGCCTCGCTCTTTGCCCAGTTCGTTCCTGTTGTTGCCATATTTGATTGCAAAAAGTCAGATGACACACGTTTTAGGGTATTGGTATGATTAAAGAAGCGTCCCAACCGGTTCAGGTGGTTCTGGTTTTTGATAACGTCCGCAGCTTTGGCAAACAGTTTAAACACTTGGAAAGGCTGTTGGCGCCACTGCAAGAGGCACTACACTCTCACGGTACATGGCAGCACCTCAAAGGCTTCAGCGCGCCTAATTTGTTGGGAGTCGCTTCGGAAAATGCGCATGTCACGATTCAGCGTTTTGACAAACCGATGGCGCTTGAAGGGTTTGCAAGCATTCTCAGCAATCCATTGATCACCAATCTGCGCCCGGATGTGGCAAAGGCGCTCCTTCAACACAAATGCGCCCTGCTGATCGAGGTGGGGCCGGGCAGTGTGCCGGGGTTCACCCAAGCTTTTGCGGCAGCGGGCTTTAACGATGCAATGGCCACGGCGATGGATGATCTGCTCGGCGGCGTTACCAAGCGCGACACCTTTGAGGAACGTATGTTGATAGCGCAGGCTGTGGGCTGTGCGCTGATTGATCAAATGATGCCGAGCGCGGTGCATTGGGGGCAATCTCATCAGGCCTTTGACGGGCCGACCTTTAAGCGCCTCGCCTCTAGTGGGTTCAATCTGCTCCTATATGTGGGGGCCTATCCTTATGACGCACAGCAACTGGAAGATGGCAATGTGCAGCTGGGTTTGCGCGGATTAGGGTCGCAGGCGTTGCTTGGCAAAATGGTGATGTGTGCCCCAGACACAAAAGACTGGGTGGAAAACTACCAAATAATGCTGGCGTTCATCTCCTATTGCCGCAGCATGGGGCGAATACTTGGGGATAATGAAACGTTCGGCGCTGATGGGCCGGACGCACCTGTTTATGAAGTGCAGCACAATAGCGACATTCCCGAATTGCCGGATGGTTATATTCTGTTAAAGCGGCGATGTGACGAAGCGTCCAAGCCCTTGGCACTCATAACCATGACAAGCAGCGAAAACAATCTTCGCGCCGCCATGCTTGGCAAACGCAATAGGCTGCCGCGTGACATACGCAACCGACCCAGCATTGGCGCGCGCAGCATAGGGGCAAAGGCGCAAATCGCTCGTGGTGCTGCACGCGTTTACAAAGTTGGGCGCTTTGCTTTGGGGCTGGCGGTTCTCTATTTTGTACTCACACAAATCCACATTCCCGAAGCCCTGCTTCCGGACAGTTTTGTGGCCTCCAGCGCGCGTCCTTAAGGCATGATCTGACGGAATTTTGCCCAGCGGCACTTCGTGACTTGAGAAGCGTCCGGAACAGCGGTACCCCCATTGTCCATGAAGATTCTTTTCCTCGGTGATGTGATGGGTCGCGCCGGACGCGTGGCTGTGGTGGAACGCCTGCCCAAGCTGCGCGAAGACTGGCGGCTGGATTTTGTCGTGATCAACGGCGAAAATGCCTCCAACGGCATGGGTCTGTCTGGCGCCCACGCCAAGGCGCTGCTCGACGCGGGGGCCGATTGCATCACGCTAGGTGATCATGCCTTTGACCAAAAAGACATGCTGCAGTTCATCCAGAACGAACCGCGTATTATTCGCCCTTTGAACTACGCCCGCGGCGATGTGCCGGGCAAGGGCTTTCGCGTGTTCAACGCCCAAGGCGGACGCAAAGTGCTGGTGACCCAGGCGCTGGGCCAGGTGTTCATGAAGCAGCCCTATGGTGATCCGTTTTCAGCCGTAGATCAGGTGTTGCGCGCGCATCCGCGCGGCGGGTTGGTGCAGGCGGCGATTATCGACATACACTGTGAAGCCACCTCCGAGAAAATGGGCATGGGGCATTTCTGCGATGGTCACGTCAGCCTTGTGGTTGGCACGCACACGCACATACCAACGGCAGACACCCAAATCCTGCCCGGCGGCACCGCGTTTCAAGCGGACGCCGGCATGTGTGGCGATTATAACTCCGTCATTGGCATGCAGAAAGAAGAGCCGATGCGCCGCTTTATCACTGGCATGCCGAAGTCACGGTTCACACCCGCGCTGGGAGAGGCCACGCTGTCCGGTGTCTATGTTGAAACCGACGACCGCACCGGTGCTGCCACACGTATTGAGATGGTGCGCCAAGGCGGCCGTTTGAGCCAGTCGGGACCTAACTAATGGCAGTTGCGACGTTTATGCGCGATGACAGCTTCATTCTAGTCGGATGAAGTCTAATCTCTGTTGTTCGCCAGAGGCTTCGTGATACACCGTGAAGGCTGGTAACGACGGGTTAGGCATGGATCTTTTTGCATTATCGCAAACCACGCAGGCGGTGCTTGCGCTTTTGACCGTGGCGGGCATGTTTGTGCTGTTCCTGCGCGAAGCTTATCCAACCGAGGTGGTGGCCATTGGCGGCGTTGCCATGTTGCTGTTTCTTGGCGTTCTTCCGTATCAAGCTGCACTCGGTGTCTTGTCCAATCCGGCACCTTGGACCATCGCGGCGATGTTCATTGTCATGGGCGCTCTGGTGCGAACAGGGGCGCTCTCGGCCTTCACCGCACTGGCAGATGGTCAGGCGCAAGAACGCCCTCAGGTCGCCATCACGGTGTTGCTGTGCTTTGTGATCCTCGCCTCGGCCTTTGTGTCGAACACGCCGGTGGTGGTGGTGATGATCCCGGTCTTCACGCAACTGGCTCGCACGCTGGGAACATCTGCGTCTAAGCTTCTGATTCCGCTGAGTTATGCGGCTATTATGGGGGGCACGCTGACGTTGATCGGGACCTCCACCAACCTCTTGGTGGACGGCGTTGCACGCGCCGAAGGCCTAAAGCCCTTCACCATCTTTGAGGTGACGCCGCTTGGCCTAATCATTGTGGCCTGGGGCATGGCTTACCTCTATTTTGTCGGGCGTCGCTTGCTGCCAGAGCGTGCCAGCATGGCCGATCTGCTGTCCAACCGCAGCCAGATGAAATTCTTCACCGAAGCGGTGATCCCACCGGAAAGCAACCTGATCGGGCGGGAAGTGACCGGTGTTCAGCTGTTTAAACGGGACGGAGTGCGTCTGATCGATGTGATCCGTGGTGACACCTCCCTGCGTCGCAACCTTGCCGGAGTGTCCCTTCAGGTCGGGGACCGGGTGGTTTTGCGCACCAAGATGACAGAACTGCTAAGCTTGCAGCGTAACAAATCCCTGAAACGACTGGATCAGGTTGGCGCGGTGGAAACCACCACTGTGGAAGTATTGATCACGCCGGGCTGCAAAATGGTGGGCCGCCGCCTTGGCGCCCTGCGTCTGCGCCGTCGCTTTGGCGTGTACCCTCTGGCGGTACACCGGCGAAACCAGAACATCGGCCATCAGCTCGACCAGCTAGTGGTGCGTGTGGGTGACACATTGCTGTTGGAGGGCGCGCCGGAGGACATTCAGCGGTTGGCCAAGGAAATGGACATGGTGGATGTCTCCCAACCGTCTGAGCGAGAGTATCGCCGCAGCCACGCCCCCATTGCGCTGGGATGTATGGTCGGGATCGTGGTGCTGGCCGGTATGGGCGTCGCCCCGATTTTGTACCTAGCGATCCTCGCAGTGGCCGTGGTGTTGCTGACACGCTGTATTGATGCTGATGAGGCGTTTTCCTTTGTCGACGGTCGCCTTCTATCGCTCATCTTCTCCATGCTCGCTATAGGGGCGGCGTTGTCCCATTCGGGGGCTGTGGCATTGGTGGTGAACGGATTGGCACCGCTCTTGGAAGGCATGCCGCCGTTCTTGCTGATCTGGGCGATCTACCTGCTGACCTCAGTTCTGACCGAGCTGGTCTCCAACAATGCGGTGGCCGTGGTCGTTACGCCCATCGCGGTGGGATTGGCGCAGGCCATTGGCGTTGACCCGCGCCCCTTGGTGGTCGCCGTCATGATTGCCGCTTCGGCCAGCTTCGCGACGCCCATCGGCTATCAGACCAACATGCTGGTCTTTGGTCCGGGTGGCTACAAGTTCACCGACTTCATGCGCGTCGGCATTCCGCTGAACCTGTCGATTGGTATTTTGGCGTCCGCGCTGATCCCGTTCTTCTGGCCGCTTTAACGTCGTTGAAACGCTGAGCAGCGCGCGTTGCCTTTACCGTTGCGCGTTTTACGGCGGTTGACAGACGCACCTCCGCGAAACAGTCGTGATACCGACGTAATATCGACGTGGTTTTGAGCTCAGATTTTTGGGTTAAGACCCCAACAAAAAACGCGCCGCAGAGGACTGCGACGCGCTGAGTTTTGATCAGGTGTAGATCACTTCTTTTTGCGCGGCGGCATCAAGTCCGTGATCGTGCCTTCAAACATCTCGGCCGCAAAATTCACCGTCTCAGACAGGGTTGGGTGCGGGTGAATGGTATGGCCCAGATCAACCGCATCAGCTCCCATTTCAATGGCCAGAGCCACCTCGGCGATCAGGTCTCCGGCGTTGGGCCCAACGATCCCAGCGCCAATGACGCGCTCGGATTCTTCGTCGAAAATCAACTTTGTAAGCCCTTCGGAGCGGCCCAGAGACAGCGAGCGACCTGAGGCTGCCCAAGGGAACACACCCTTGCCAACTTTCATGCCTTCGGCCTTGGCTTGTGTCTCCGTGACGCCAACCCAAGCGACCTCAGGATCGGTGTAGGCCACCGACGGGATCACGCGCGCATCAAAGTGACGTTTGTGGCCCGCAGCAACCTCTGCCGCAACCTTGCCTTCGTGAACGGCCTTGTGCGCCAGCATAGGCTGACCAACCACGTCGCCAATGGCAAAAATGTGAGGCACACCAGTGCGTTGCTGGCTGTCGACAGCAATGAAGCCACGCTCATCCACAGCCACACCAGCCGCCGCTGCATTGACCTTCGCACCATTCGGGCGACGGCCGACCGCAACAAGCACTTTGTCAAAGGTATCAACCACTTCGCCCTTAGGGCCTTCCATGGTGACCTCAAGACCAGCGTCCGTTGCTTTAACCGCAGTGACTTTGGTTTTGGTTAGGATGGCCTCATACCGTCCTTCAATCCGCTTGTGCAGCGGTTTCACAATGTCTTTGTCCGCCCCTGGAATGATTTGATCCATGAACTCAACGATGGTCACTTTTGAGCCCAAGGCATCGTACACAGTCGCCATTTCCAGGCCGATGATGCCGCCACCCAGCACCAGCAGGCGGTCCGGCGCATCTTCCAGCTCCAGCGCACCGGTGCTGTCGATCACGCGCGGATCATCATGCGGGATGAAGGGAAGGGTGACTGGTTCAGAACCGGCCGCGATGACACATTGGTCAAAGCTGACGGTGGATTTTTCACCGTTGTTGTTGACCTCAATCATGTTCGGGCCAGTGAATGTGCCATAGCCGTTCACAACCTGCACTTTACGCGCTTTGGCCAATCCGCCAAGACCGCCAGTCAGTTGTTTTACAACACTTTCCTTCCAACCGCGCAGCTTGTCGAGATCAACCTCGGGCTTGGAGAAGCTCATGCCGTGCTCCGCCATTTCCTCTGCTTCGGTGATCACCTTGGCAGAGTGCAGCAGCGCTTTGGAAGGGATACAGCCAACGTTGAGGCAGACACCGCCGAGCGAGCTGTCTTTTTCGATCAGCACAACCTTTTTACCAAGGTCCGCCGCACGGAAGGCTGCTGTGTAGCCACCAGGGCCGGACCCCAACACCACCACTTCGGCGTGCACATCACCGGCGCCGGAAGCAGTGCCGGTAGCCGCCGCAGCCTGTGGGGCAGCCGGTGCTTCTGGTGCGGCAGCTTTTGGGGCTTCTGCAGCGCCCTCAGCCTCAAGCACAAGGATCAAGCTGCCTTCGGAGACATTGTCGCCTTCGGCCACCTTGATATCCTTCACCACGCCTGCCGCGGGCGAAGGCACTTCCATAGTGGCTTTGTCGCTTTCAATCTCGATCATCGGATCCTCTGCGGCAACAGTGTCGCCAACAGAGACCAGAACGGAGACCACGGGAACTTCGGAAAAGTCACCAATATCAGGTACTTTGACGTCCATTTTCGCTCTCCTTACCACATTAACTTACGCATATCGCCGAGCAGGGTCTTCAGCGTCACGGTGAACCGTGCGGCCAATGCCCCGTCGATGGCGCGGTGGTCATAGCTGAGCGACAGCGGCTGCATCAGGCGTGGCACAAACTCTTCGCCGTTCCAGATCGGCGCCATTTTGGAGCGGGTCAGACCGAGGATAGCCACTTCCGGTGCATTCACGATTGGGGTGAAGGACGTACCGCCAATGCCGCCAAGGCTGGAAATGGTGAAGGTCGCGCCTTGCATGTCGCCACTCTTCAACTCTCCTGCGCGGGCTTTGCCAGACAACTCCATGAGATTTTTGGAGATTTCCACAATGCCCTTGCGATCAGCGTCTTTGATCACCGGCACCACCAGCCCGTTGGGCGTGTCTGCCGCAAAGCCGATGTTGTAGTAGTCCTTCTTGATCAGCTTGTCGCCGTCCGGATGAATCGACGAGTTCACTTCCCAATGCTGTTTCAGAGCCGACACAGATGCCTTGATCACAAAGGACAGCAGGGTCACGCGGTAGCCGTCTTCCTTGGCCATCGTGTCCATTTCTTTGCGATACTTGTCCAGATCAGTGATGTCTGCTTCGTCGTTGTGGGTGACGTGCGGAATGTTGAGCCAGCTGCGGTGCAGCGCCGGACCGGACAGTTTCTTGATGCGCGGCATCTCGACGTCTTCGACTGGACCAAATTTGGAGAAGTCGACAGCTGGGATCGGTGGAATGCCCATGCCGCCCTGTGCTGCGCCACCGGCGGCAGGCGCCGCGGTTGTGGAGCTCTTCAGGAAGGCAGTCACATCTTCACGCAGGATGCGGCCTTTGCGGCCGGATCCGTTTACCTTGGCCAGATCCACGTCCAATTGGCGCGCGAAAGCCCGAACAGATGGGGATGCATGGGTCTTGCCAAATCCTGCGTCCGTCACTGCCGCTGGAGCAGGAGCTGGAGTGGCAGCTGGGGCCGGAGCTGTGGCTGCTGCAGGCGCAGCGGCTTCCGCTTTCGGGGCAGGAGCCTCCTCCGTGGCGCCCCCCTCTGCTTCCAACATGAGAATCAGGGAGCCTTCGGATACGGCGTCGCCTTCGGACACTTTGATCTCGACCACTTTACCAGCCGATGGGGACGGCACTTCCATGGTGGCCTTGTCGCTTTCAACTTCGATCAGCGGGTCTTCGGCCGCTACCACGTCACCGGCGCTGACCAGGACGGAAACCACTGGAACATCAGTGAAATCGCCGATGTCGGGAACTTTGACTTCAATTGCCATTGCTAATTCTCCTCTCTTCCCGATCACACCAGGCGCGGGTTCGGCTTGGCGCCGTCGATGTCGTATTTGGCCAATGCGGCCTCAAGGTCTTTCTTGGTCACTGCGCCCTCTTTGTAGAGGTCCACCATGGCCGCAGCTGCGATGTGGTTGGCGTCCACCTCAAAGAAGCGGCGCAGGTTCACGCGGCTGTCGGAGCGGCCGTAGCCATCGGTGCCCAGCACGGTGTAGCTGCCCGGCACGCAGGTCCGGATCTGCTCCGCGTAGTTCTTCATGTAGTCGGTGGCTGCAATCACAGGGCCTTTGGCTTTCGCAAGCTGCTCCGCCACAAATGACACTTTTGGTTCCGCCAGCGGGTTCAGGCGGTTGTGGCGGGCCACATCCTGACAATTCCGCGCCAACTCGTTGAAGCTGGTGGCAGACCAGATTTCGCTCGTCACACCGAAGTCGGCCTCGAGCATCTCTGCCGCCTTCATGGCCTGCACCAGAATGGTGCCCGAGCCCATCAGGGTGACGTGCTTCTTGGACGGTTTCTTTACCTCTTTGAAACGGTAGAGTCCTTTGATGATCTCGTCTTCCACACCCATTGGCATATCTGGGTGGGCATAGTTTTCGTTCATCAGTGTGAGGTAGAAGAACACATCTTCCTGCTCTTCATACATCCGCTTCATGCCGTGCTGCACAATCACCGCCACTTCGTGTTGGAAGGTGGGGTCATAAGAGATGCAGTTCGGAATGGTGCCAGCAAGGATATGGCTGTGGCCGTCCTCGTGTTGCAAGCCCTCGCCGTTCAGCGTGGTCCGGCCAGCGGTCCCGCCCAGCATGAAGCCACGCGCGCGGCTGTCGCCTGCGGCCCAGGCCAAATCGCCAATGCGCTGGAAGCCAAACATGGAGTAGTAGATGAAGAACGGGATCATCGGCACGCCGTGGTTGGAATAGGCGGTGGCCGCCGCAATCCAATCAGCCATGGCCCCGGCTTCGTTGATGCCTTCCTGCAGAACCTGACCATTGGTCGACTCTTTGTAGTACATCATTTGATCTGCGTCTTGCGGTGTGTATTTCTGCCCTTCCGGGTTGTAGATACCCACAGAGCGGAACAAGCCTTCCATACCGAAGGTGCGGCTTTCATCCGGCACAATCGGCACGATGTTCTGGCCAATTTGCTTGTCCCTCAGAAGGGTCGTCAGAATGCGCACAAAGGCCATTGTGGTAGAAATCTCGCGATCCCCTGTGCCTTTGAGCTGTGCCGCAAACTTGTCCAGGGCAGGGATTTCCAGCTTGGGCGATTCGCTTTCACGTTTGGGGAATTCCCCGCCAAGCGCTTTGCGACGGTCCGCCAGATAGGCTTTCTGTGCGTTGTTGAGTTTCACAAACGGCGCGTCACCTACATCTTCGTCGCTGACCGGGATCTCAAAGCGGTCGCGGAAGGCGCGCAGCTGATCCTCGTTCATCTTCTTTTGCTGGTGGGTGGTGTTCTGGCCTTCGCCAGCGGTGCCCATACCGTGACCTTTGACGGTCTTTACCAGCAAGCAGGTTGGTTGACCTTTGGTGCCGCTTGCGCGTTTGAAGGCGGTGTAGACTTTTTGCGGGTCATGGCCGCCACGACGCAGGGACCAGATTTGCTCGTCAGTCCAGTCTTTCACCAGTTCGGCGGTCTCTGGGTATTTGCCAAAGAAGTGCTCACGAATGTAGGCGCCATCTTTGGATTTGAAGGTCTGATAGTCGCCATCAACGGTTTCATCCATCAGCTGACGCAGCTTGCCAGAGGTGTCTTTCTCCAGCAGTTCGTCCCAACCTTTGCCCCAAAGCAGCTTGATCACATTCCAGCCTGCGCCGCGGAAGTCGCCTTCGAGTTCCTGCACAATCTTGTGGTTGCCGCGCACAGGGCCATCCAAACGCTGCAAGTTGCAGTTCACTACAAAGATCAGATTGTCGAGACCTTCGCGCGCTGCGAGGTCAATGGCGCCCCGACTTTCCGGTTCGTCCATCTCGCCATCGCCAAGGAAGCACCAGACCTTGCGGTCGGCCATGTCGATGAGGCCGCGGTTGTGCATGTATTTCATGAACCGCGCTTGGTAGATCGCCATCAGTGGGCCAAGGCCCATGGAAACTGTTGGGAACTGCCAGTAGTCTGGCATCAGCCAAGGGTGTGGGTAAGAGGACAAGCCGCCGCCGTCCACTTCAGAGCGGAAGTTTTCCAGCTGCTCTTCAGTCAGACGGCCTTCCATGAAGGAGCGCGCATAGATGCCAGGGATCACGTGACCCTGGAAAAACACCAGGTCACCACCGTGGATAGCCGATTTACTGCGCCAGAAGTGGTTCAACCCTATATCATACATCACTGCAGAGGAGGCGAAGGAGGCGATGTGTCCACCGTACTCGCTGCTCACTTTGTTGCGGCGCACCACGGTTGCCATGGCGTTCCAGCGGTTGATGGTGCGGATTCGCCATTCCATGTCGAGATCGCCAGGAAATTCTTCCTGATCGTTAGTTGGGATGGTGTTCTGATAGGGCGTGGTCGCCGAGAAGGGCAGGGTCGCCCCGGCCGCGCGGGCTTGTTGCACCGCCTTGTCGAGCAGGTAATGCGCTCTGTCTGGTCCATCCCGCGCGATGACATCCTCAATGGCGTCCTGCCATTCTTGGGATTCTACCGGGTCGATGTCTGGAAATTCATTCGCCATGCGGCGTCTCCTCCACTGAAATCCGCGTTTGAAATCTTATAGTTTAATATTAAACAATATAGCTAGTGTACTCAGTGCATGGGTCCCATGCGCGTGACGCAATGCTCTGTGAGAGTATTCTGAAGTGAAGTTTAGAGTATTTTGGAAATAAAAAAACAGGGACCCGAAGGCCCCTGTAAGTCGCTTGAATTTAAAGGTTTGTCAGTCCTCGTGAGGAAGAACCAAGTTCAGCACGATTGCGCAAAGCGCAGTTGGTGCAACAGCTGAGGTCATCAGTGTTTTCACAACACCAGGCAGATATTGCACGGCAGTTGGGACAAGGTTCAGACCCAGACCCACAGCGAGCGATACGGCGATGATCACCATGTTGCGGCGGTTCAGTTCCACTTCAGACAGCACGTTCAGACCAGCCGAGGCCACCATGCCAAACATCACGATCACACCACCGCCCAGCACTGGCAAGGGCATGGAAGCGATCACGGCTCCTACTTTTGGCATCAGACCGCAGAGGATTAAAATGATGCCGCCAATGGTAACAACATGACGACTCATGACGCCCGTCATGCCGACAATACCCACGTTCTGTGAGAACGAGGTGTTAGGCAGACCACCAAAGACACCTGCGATGGCTGTGCCGAGACCGTCCGCATAGGTTGCGCCCTGGATCTCTGTGTCGGTTGCGTCGCGACCAGCACCAGCTTTTGCGGTGGCGGAGGCGTCGCCCACGGTTTCAATTGCAGACACGATGGAGACCAAGGTCACGGCAATCACTGCGCCGAGGCTGAATTCAAAGCCGTAGGGCAGAGGCTTGATGCCGGTCACCCAAGAGGCTTTGGCAACCGCGCCGAAGTTCACCATGCCGGATAGGTATGCCACAACGTAACCTGCGATCAGGCCAACTAGAATGGCCGCGCTTGACAGGGTGCCTTTGGTGAAGAACTTCATAACCAAAGCCACGACCACAACGGTCAATGCCACAGTCCAGTGCTTCAGAGAGCCGAAGCTTTCCGCTTCCATCTGGAATTGTGCGGCGCCACCTGCGGCGTATTTGATCGCAACCGGAATGAGGTAGAGACCAATTGCCAAGATCACCAGACCGGTGACCAGTGGCGGGAACAGCCAGCGTAGCTTGCCGATCACAGAGCCAAGCGCAAAGTGGATCACGCCGCCAATGATACAAGCGGTCAAAGCAACGCTGAGACCTTGCGTGGCGGCAACTCCGGCCAGGACGCCAACAAAGGCAAAGCTGGTGCCCTGCATGATTGGCAGGCGCGCGCCAATTGGGCCGATACCCACGGTTTGGAACAGCGTTGCGATGCCGGCGAACAGCATGGCCATCTGGATCAGATAGACCTGTTCAGCGCCACCAAATGCGAGTCCGGCTGCGCCAGCCACAATGATGGATGGGGTTACGTTTGAGGCAAACATTGCCAGAACGTGTTGGAATCCCAGAGGGATTGCCTGCCCCAGTGGGGGCGTAACGTTTGGGTCGGAGTATTGTCCGGTCCGTTGTGTTTCCTGAGCTGTCATAGTGTCAGCCATGTCCTTCTCCTGTCGGTCGTTGAACCCCGCCGCTTCATTTTTCGAGCGACTTAAGGGCGGTTTGGTCAGGGGATACCTGACCGTTGGTTTTGATCCGCCACGACTTGGTAAGCCGTGTCGAACCAAAATTCTTCGAGGTTGGCGCCGTCGCCAATGCGGTCCACCACGGCAAAAAGGCCGGGGGCTGCAAGCGGGGTCAAAACGCCGTGCCATGTGTTGCGATGGAAGTTGATGGCTTGTCCCGGCTGCGTCCGAAACGCCACGGGGGTATCCGGCTTGCCGCCCAAATCTTTGGCAACAATCACAAGGAATGCGTGTTCGGTCATCGGAATGAAAGCCTGACTTCCATCCGGATGGCGCTCGACCATGTCCAGAGTGTAGGGCAGGCTGCGCGGCTGCGCGTTAAACAGGCTGATGCCCGCGCGCCCATCGGCAAAGTCCATCTCTGCCAGATCGTGATGACGGCCACACATGCCTTGGTTGATGATCTTATCGGCCTCTGGTTTCAGGGTGATCACATCGCCAAAAGGCGCAAAAGCTTCTGCCGTCAGGGGCTGGATGGTGATTTCTGTCACGGCAAAAGATCCATCAGGCGGAATTCGGCAATGCGCTCAACTTGTTTGCACGCTTCGGTGAATTCTGTGGCGCTGTCGTTGCCTATCCGGCGTTCAAAAGCAGCCATGATCGAGGCCTTAGTATGGTCACGTACTGCAATAATGAACGGGAAGCCATGTTTGGCCACATAATCGCTGTTCAATTGGGTGAAATTTGCACGCTCTTCATCGGTGAGCATGTCCAGACCTGCGCCAGCCTGTTCCGAGGTGCTTTCGGCGGTCAGCCGACCGGCTGCAGCCAATTTGCCTGCAAGGTCCGGGTGGGCATTGAGCACGCCAAGCCGCTCTTTGTCGCTGGCAGTGCGGAAGGCGCGGCAGAGGGCGTTGTGTACGCCAGCGGCACAATCGTGGGCAGGTCCGAGTTCTAAGTCATGGGCACGTTCCGCAATCCAGGCGGAGTGCTCAAAGATACCGCCGTAGAGTTCCACAAAGCGGGACTTTTCCATAGCGCTTGGACGTTCGAAGCGGTTGTGCGGATGGGTTTGTGCCCAGTGCTCGGCAATCTCAACACGCCGCGGGGTCCACACGCCCTCAAAACCTTGAATGTACTCGAGGAACTGCGCCAGTCCGGCGAGTTTGCCCGGGCGGCCAATCAACCGGCAATGCAACCCGATGGACATCATCTTGGGCGCGCCCTCGCGGCCTTCCGCGTAGAGCACGTCAAAGGCGTCTTTGAGGTAGGTGAAAAAGTCTTGTCCTGTCACCCATCCCGGCGCCGTGGCAAAGCGCATGTCGTTGGCTTCCAGCGTGTAGGGGATGATCAGTTGGTCCTGGTCACCGTACTCACGCCAGTAGGGCAGGTCGTCATCGTAGGTGTCTGAGACGTAGTCAAACCCGCCCGCTTCGGCAACAAGCCGAACGGTGTTCTCTGAACAACGCCCCGTGTACCAGCCGCGCGGACGTTCGCCGACCACTTCGGTGTGCAGCCGGATGGCTTCAGCGATGGAGGCCCGTTCTTCGTCCTCAGGCATGTCCTTGTGTTCGACCCATTTCAGGCCGTGGCTGGCAATCTCCCAATCCGCAGCTTTCATGGCTGCGACTTGCTCCGGATTGCGCGCTAACGCGCTGGCCACACCGTAGATGGTCACTGGTATGTCTTTGCCAGTGAACAGGCGATGCAGGCGCCAGAATCCTGCGCGCGCGCCATATTCGTAAATTGATTCCATGTTCCAATGACGCTGTCCCTGCCATTGGGCAGCGCCAGGAATATCGGAGAGAAAGGCCTCAGACGCGGCATCGCCATGCAAAACGCAGTTTTCGCCGCCTTCTTCGTAGTTCAGCACAAACTGAACGGCGACTTTGGCGTTATTTGGCCATTTTGCATGTGGTGGCTTGGGGCCGTAGCCCCGCATGTCCCGTGCGTAACGCGTCACGATAGAACTCCCCTGGTTCGTGATTGCTGTGTTTTAGCTTAAAAAGGATGGGGAGACTTTCCAAAACTTTTTGAAAGAGTTGTTGTCGTGTTAAATGCCTCGAGTTTTGCCACGCACTTTCCGCCGAGCTAGGCCTTTGTGTCTGTTTGCTTCTTTTGCAAAGCAGCCTGAATACGCGGTGTCATGAACTCGATCAGCAGTCGAGTTTTAGGATCTTGGTGTCGTCGGTGCGTATAAAGCAATGCCATTTGGATTGGCATAGGTGGGGTGGCAGTCAGAATAGGCTGTAACGCGCCGGAGGAGAGGTGTTCGGCGATCTCAAAAACTGGCTTCAATGTGATGCCGTATCCTTCCAAGGCCCAATCGGTCAGAACATCGCCGTCGTCAGATTCAAATGGACCCTTTACAGCAAAGCGGCGGGTGCCTGTGTCTGTCTCCAATGGCCATTGAAACTCCGGTGCTCCGGGATAGCGTAGGTTGAGACAATCGTGTGTGCCATTGGTCAGCTCTTCAGGTGTGTTTGGCGTTCCGCGATTGGCCAGATATTGCGGAGCGGCACAGAGCACACGTGGGCAATCTGCGATCTTACGGATACGAAGGGTACTGTCTTCGGGAACGCCTAAAAAGAATGCAACATCAAGGCCTTCGGCGGTGAGGTCGAGTTTACGATCTGACAGACGTAGACGCAGATCGATGAGGGGGTATTCCTTTTTAAACTCCGGAATCAAAGGCGCGATCAGACGACGGCCAACTCCGAGCGGAGCGGCAATGTGGAGGAGGCCGCGAGGGCTTTGCGTGATTGAGTTTACCGCGGCTTCGGCTTCGTCAATGGTTTCGAGGATTTTGCATGCGCCCTCATAGAAGGTGTTGCCTTGCTCGGTAGGATTGAGTTGGCGTGTGGTGCGGTGAAAGAGACGAACGCTAAGATACTCTTCTAGTTGAGAAATACGCGAAGAGGCCACGGCCGCGGAGATCCGTTGGTCGCGGGCGGCGGCGGACATGCTGCCAAGTTCGTAAACGCGGACAAAGGTTCGGATGTTGTCGATGTAGGACATAGCGATCTTCAGGCATTTCTTGAAGCTGGAATTGCATTCCACGGTATCCCAAAAAAGTCGTTAGCGCCAGTGTGACCAAAGGTCGGAGGAATTGGTCCTTTTCATTGCCTCTCGCGCGTGCTTGAAAACGGAAAAGCCTTTGACCGAGGAGCAGCACGAAATGCAGACGGTAATCTTTGATTTGGACGGCACGCTGGTGGATAGCGCGCCGGATATTCGGGCCTCTGTGAACAAAATGCTCGTGGAGGAAGGTTTGCCAGAGTTGGATTTGGCAACCGTGATTTCTTTTATTGGCAACGGCTTACCTGTTCTAGTGCAGCGGGTAATGGCGCGTTTCCGGATTGCTGATGCTGAATTCGCGCGTCTGAGCGCGCGCATTTTGGAAATCTACAATGCGTCTGCGTCCGAATACACTGTGACCTATGAAGGGGTCCGCCAAGTGTTGGATGCGCTTAAGGCGAAAGGTGTGCGGTTGGGGGTTTGCTCCAACAAACCCAAGGAACCGGCGATGCATGTTTTGGAAGGGTTGGACCTAAGCAAATACTTCGATTTGGTTGTTGGCGGGGACACGTTTGATACGCGAAAGCCAGATCCTCTGCCTTTGCTCAAAACCATTGGTGAGACGGCAATTCAAGACGTTCTGTATGTTGGGGACAGCGAAGTTGATGCGGAAACAGCGCTGCGTGCGCAGGTGACTTTTGCTTTGTTTACAGAAGGGTATCGTAAGTCTTCGGTTGAAGATATTCCCCATGATCATCGGTTCTCTTCGTGGATGGAATTTCTCTCGATTGTTGAGGGCTTGCAGACTGAATAGGCCGAAACTCGTGGTTTTCATGCCATACGCAGAACTGTGACTTGCTCATTGGGGGCGGATGGATTTAGGCTGTCTTTAAACGCCATGACGCGAGGAGTTTACCTGTGAAATCTTTTATTGTCAGTACGTTGGCCGCTGTTTCCATTTTGATTGGGGGGGCTGTGTCTGCGCAGGTCATTGAGTTGACGCCAGCCAATCCGCAGCCAACCGGCGTGAAACAAGGGCTTAAAGTCAACTACTTCACTGGAGAGCGCAATGTGCGCAACCTGAGCCAAGCGAAGTCAAAGATTAAGTGGTCCAAGCCCGGTAAGCCTTTGCCTGGATTGAATTTTCCGGACAAAGGTCAGGGGGCGCCGGTGCTGACATCGGGAAAGTCCACTTTGGTAGTTGCGGACATTAGTGGGTATATCAAATTTGATAAGCCTGGGGTCTATGACCTTGAATTCTTTAGCAATGATGGCGCTCAGATCTGGATCAGCGGCAAGTCGGTGGCGAAGCTGAATAAGATCACGGCTTGTGCCAGTGCAGGTCGGCCTAAGGTGAATGCGCCGAAGGCAGGATGGTATGATTTCAAGGTGTTGTACTGGCAGAAAGAGGGAACGGCTTGCCTAGAGAGCGAGTGGAAAGCGCCCGGTGGGAAGCGGCAGCTGATCCCGAACAGCGCGTTTGGCTACAAGTAAACAGCCGTTAAATCAGGTTAATTGGGGGCTCGGCCCCCTTTTTTGTGCCCAGAATCCACGTCGGTATAACGTCGGTATCGCGTCTGTTTTACGACTGTGGCGATTTATGCACCGTTCAGCGGCAGATATTCTTAAGCTGTGCGTCTTCCCACGAAACCACCACGGAGCCCGGACGGGGAAGGTTCTCGACCGGGAAGTGCGGAGAGAGCAGAGATTTGAGCCGAGCCGTGCGCGGTGCTTCCGGGTCAAGCAGGGAACAGCAAAGATATTCTTCCACCACAGCGGCCTGCTGTTCGTAGCCGTAATTCAAAAAGGTCTCGGCAGAGGCGCTTTCGAATTGATAGGGATCGGCACCGTTTTTGTGTTCCCGCGCGGCTCGCATTGGGGTGTAGCCGGTGATATCGCGGTTCTGCCATTGCCAGACGTGCACCATTTCGTGGGCAAAGAACATCGCGGCGGTCAGGTGCAGCTTCTCCGGATAGCTGGGCAGGTAGTTTGGAACGGACCAGTCACGCGAGGTGTAGACGTGTTCATAGAGCACCACACCGGCGGCAGAGGCAGTGATGGTTTCTTCTTTGGGTTCCGGATTGATGCGCTCGCGACAGGCCAGACGCGGGCGTTTTTTATACTCAAAGGTCTGAATGCCAAGCGGCGCGTTTTTGGTGATGCGGATCGGTTTGGTGTCAATCGTGTCGCCCAGAACATCGGCGGTAAAGGCTTGTTCCGTTTCGGTCAGGGACCGGCCACAGCAGATCAAAGCGAGACAGAGGAAAACGGGCCAGATGCGCATGAGGTGAGACTAGCAAAGTGCCCTGCAGGGGCAAGGTGGGAAATCACAGAAGGCTGTCGATTGTGCGGCCCAAGCGGAAAGGCGCGGCGAAGGCGACAAGGCAGAGCGCGATGATTTGCAGGATCAGCAAGGCGCGACCGGATTGCAGATGCTGCCACGCATCGCGCAGGGTGGCGATATCATCGATTAGCGTGTCATAAGACAGCGCGAGCACGCGGTAGTCGGCGGCGATGTCTGGGCGGGTGGGTTCAATCGCTTCGAGCGCCATGATGGTGGGTACGTCGCGGGTCTCAAAAGCCAGGAATTCGGCCATCTCCAGTTTGGCGGCGGCTTGGGTCATTTCGGCGTGGTCACGGGCGCTGCCAAACAGCAGCGAGATGCCTTCCAAAGGGGTGGCGCGTTCTGTGATGGTCAGAAACAGAGGCAGAGCGGTGTTCTCCGCGCTTGAGGCAGAGAGGAACTCGACCTTCTCGCAGAGTTTAGAGAGATTAGCGCTGTCAGGCTCAGCGCAGTAGCGCAGGCGGAAGCGGGCGGCGTCGGTGTCAAAGGCGCGTGACGCGGTGTAGGCGACGGTGATCTGACGGTTGAGTGCGGTGCTGTCCTCTTGATAAATGCCCGCCGCGATGGCGACCACAGCGCCAACCCCGCCCAAGGCGACCCAGATCACGTCGGCCAAAAGCCAGGCTTTGGTGTCTTCGGTGCGGCGGAAGAGGGTCATCGCGCCGAGGCAGCCCAGTAGAAAGCAGGCAAGGATAAGGGGCAGTTGATAGGTTTGCAAAAACGCGGCCATGGGGGCAGCTTAGCGGGTCTGCGTTGAAACAGGGATCACGGCTGCGTGTCGCAGCGGACTTACTTGGGGGTGGTGAACAAAGGGCCGCCGTTCATGCATTCGGTGAAATGGAATTGGTAGAACTGCTGGTCTTGCGCTTCGCCTGCGGCGGAGCCAATCGCGCCGCCGATCATGCCAAAGGCTTCAGCTTGTTTGCGATCCCGCGTGCCGATGTAGCCCGCGCCTTGGCCGAGATTGGTGCCGGTGCGGCTGCCTTGCACGGTGCCGCGCATGCCGGTGGCGGCGCGGGCGTATTGGTCACAGAAAAGCTCTGTGCGCGGTTGTTTCTGCGGCCATTGCTGTAGGTCCGGCGTTTGGCGTTTTTGCGGGCGGGCCTGCTGGCTTTGCGGTGACAAGAAGTTGTTCTGATGCCGCGCGGAGTCCTTGCGGGCTTGAGCTGTGGCGTCGGGGACGGGCAGCAGGAGGATGAGGATCAGGGCAAGGGCAGGGCGCATGGGGGGAGTTTGGCAGGGTGTGGCGTGTTCCACAACCTAATGCGGAACGCCTTGCATTCCGCCGCGCCTGACCGTTCAGAGCGCTTACGCCGCGCCACTGGCGCGACGGTCACTCTTCACCCCATGAGAGGGCGCGTTCCTCACCCACCCTCGGGTCAGGCGCTGAGAGAAATCTTGGGGACGCGCTCGCTGACAGAAAATTCTTTCAGAGATCAATAATTTGGGGCTTTTTCAGCAAGTGTTTTCTGGCGATGGGTTGTATTGAAAATGGAAACACGTCTTTGGTTCCGGCCATCCCAACATTAGAAGACCTTGTTAGGATACCTTTGCTTTGCAACAGATTAGCAGTTCCATCGGAAAGGGGGCAGTTTATCGTAGCAAGATCTCCCTTGATAAACTGTCTCATCAACTCTTTTTCGTCTCCGCTTAGTAACTTCAGATGATGGCGAACTGTCTTTCTGTAGTTGCTGCTTTTCTTCCACTTTCTGAACCAACTTACACAAGCGACAGCGAGTTCGGCCCCAATTACCGATACACTTAGAGGGAAGAAAAGACCAACCGAAGGAGAAGGGTTGCCTGTAAATTCGCCCAGTCCAAGTTTGGTCAAAACACTTTCTGGAGCAAAAATTAGAACTCCAGTCGCCAACCCAATTACTAAAGCTGCTGGCCAAGCGACAGGCCTTAGCGCTGAAACCTGTGCTAAGATTGCCTCAAACATCCAACTCCTCCACAAACCGTGCATTCTCTTGAATGTACTGGAAGCGCTTCTCCGGCTTTTTGCCCATCAGATCGCCGACCAGCGCGTCGGTTTCGCCGGGCTCGTCCTCGTCAATCGTCACACGGATGAGCTTGCGGCTGCCCGGGTCCATGGTGGTTTCTTTCAGGTCTTTGGCATCCATCTCGCCCAGACCTTTGAAGCGGGAGACGTCGATTTTGCCTTTGCCGCCAAGACCTTTTTCCAGCCACTCGTTTTTCTCGGCTTCATCCACACAGTAGACGCGTTTGGCGCCTTGGGTGAGGCGGAAAAGCGGGGGGCAGGCCATGTAGAGGTGGCCGGCGTCGATCATCGGGCGCATTTGGGTGTAAAAGAAGGTCATCAGGAGCGCGGCGATGTGGGCGCCGTCGACGTCCGCGTCGGTCATGATGATGACTTTGTCATAGCGCAGGTCGTCGACGTTGAATTTGGTACCCAGCCCAACGCCAAGCGCCTGGGTCAGGTCGTTGATTTCCTGGTTGGTGCCGATCTTGGAGCTGGCCGCGCCCAGAACGTTGAGGATTTTACCACGCAGCGGCAGGAGCGCTTGGGTCTTGCGGTTGCGGGCCATTTTGGCAGAGCCACCCGCGGAGTCCCCCTCCACGATGAAGATCTCGGTGCCGTCGCGGTCGGTGGCGGAACAGTCCACCAGCTTGCCGGGCAGGCGGAGCTTTTTGGTGGCGGTTTTGCGCGCGGTCTCTTTTTCCTGACGGCGACGAAGACGCTCTTCGGCGCGAAGGACCAAGAAGTCGAGGATGGCCCCTGCGGATTTGGTGTCTGCCGCGAGCCAGTTGTCAAAGTGGTCGCGCACGGCGTTTTCGACCAGTCGTTGGGCTTCCACTGTCGCAAGGCGATCTTTGGTCTGGCCAACAAACTCCGGCTCGCGGATGAAGCAGGACACGAGGGCGCAGCCGCCGGTGATCAGGTCGTCGCGGGTGATCTGCGCGGCCTTTTTGTTGTTGATGAGCTCGCCATAGGCCTTGATGCCTTTGAGCACAGCGGCCCAGAAGCCAGAGACGTGCGTGCCGCCTTCGGGGGTGGGGACGGTGTTACAGTAGGACTGGATGAAGCCGTCGCGTGAGGGCGTCCAGTTGATGGCCCATTCGACCTTGCCGGGGACGTTGAAGCGCTCTTGGAAGTCCACGGTGCCTGCGAAAGGCTGCTCGGCGTAGGTGGTCGCCTTGTCCATGGTTTCTTTGAGGTA
>Ga0189275_100252_pt1 | contig 44814 bp, 39 predicted proteins | sample N19A6minimetaG_FD_130329 | JGI IMG/M metagenome (GOLD analysis project Ga0189275, IMG submission 130329) | Marine microbial communities from the Costa Rica Dome - N19 A6 mini metaG | ecosystem: Environmental > Aquatic > Marine > Oceanic > Photic zone | place: Costa Rica: the Eastern Pacific...
ATAAAAAAAAAGAGAGACAAAATTGCCTCTCTTTTTAGATTATATGAAATTATATAATTATTATAATCCGAATTCTACACCTAGTGTAATTTGACTCCAAGTAATACCATCTAAAGAGATATTTCTAAAGGCTAAAACTATGTCTAAAGCTTCACTAACTCCATACTGAACTCTTGGCGCATAATAAAATCCGCTTTCTATACCATCTGGTGCAACACCTATACCGTAACCTAAGTCAGCACCTAAAGTAAACTCTTCTGATACAGCATAACGACCAGTGGCACCAACAGGTATCCAAGAAAAATCTTCATCAATTATATCACTATCACCAAAAGAATGGTTGAATCCTGCTGTAGGACCAGCTTGAAAATCATCAGAAATTTCAAATAAATATCCTAAATCTACAGCAATAGAAAACGTAGCTAAGTCACCTGCGTCACCAATTGGTAAACCAGCACTTACACCAGCTTTAAATTCTTGTGCATTTACACTTGCAAAAGCAAATACTGCGAAAGCAGCTAAAAATAATTTTTTCATAATCTTTTAAGTTTTAAAATTGATTAACAAATTCAAATTAAAGTCTTTTTTTCATAATATTAAAATTTTAAGATAGAGTTATTAACAATTTTGTAAACATTTTTACATAAATACTTATATATCAGTAATTTAATTTTTACGTTATTAACAAAATCTATAAAAAATACGATGAATTACGTATGATTTTCACTACTTTTTAGCCCTAAAATCTCTTTTTTACACAATGAAATGGCCTCAAGCAATTAAAGATTATAGACATTATTTACAAATAGAGCGCGGTTTGTCTCAAAATTCTATTGAGAATTACAGCTATGATATTAAAAAACTTTCGGGCTATTTAGAAGAAAATCAAATAGATATATCTCCAAATAAGATTACTAAAGACCATATTAAACAGTTTATATATACCATATCTAAAACCATTAATCCTAGGTCTCAAGGAAGGCTAATTTCTGGTTTGAGAAACTTTTTTGACTATTTGGTTTTTGAAAATTATAGAGATTCTAATCCTATGGATTTAATTGAGTCTCCTAAAATTGGGAGAAAACTTCCCGATACGCTATCTGTAGATGACATTGATTTGTTAATTAATACTATAGATCTTGGCTATCAATACCAAGGAGTTAATCTTGGAGAGCGCAACAGAGCTATTATTGAAACCTTATACAGTTGTGGTCTAAGGGTTAGTGAACTTATAGAATTAAAAATATCCGATCTGTTTTTTGATGAAGGTTTTATAAAAGTTACAGGTAAGGGAGATAAACAACGCTTTGTTCCTATTGGCGAGTCTACCAAAAAATACATATATATCTGGCGAGACATTAGAAAACATATTGATGTAACGCCTGAATCTAAGGATATTTTATTCCTTAATTATAAAGGCAACAAACTAACACGTGCTATGATTTTTACAATAATTAAGAATCTGGTTAAAAAATCTGGATTAAATAAAACAGTATCACCACATACTTTTAGGCACTCTTTTGCAACGCATCTATTAGAAAATGGTGCAGACCTAAGAGCCATACAAATGATGCTTGGTCACGAAAGTATTACCACAACTGAAGTGTATATGCATGTGGATCGTTCGCACTTAAGTGACGTACTGAATAAGTTTCATCCTAGAAAATAAAAAGGTGTCCTAAACTAATAGAACACCCTTTTACCATTACTTGTGAGTTAGTTATCTTTATTTAGCAATATTCACTGCTCTTGTTTCTCTAATCACTGTAACTTTTACCTGACCAGGATAAGTCATGTCTGTTTGAATTTTCTGAGAAATTTCAAAGGATAAGCTTGCTGCTTTATCATCAGATACTTTTTCACTTTCTACAATAACTCGCAATTCTCTACCTGCTTGTATTGCATATGCTTTCTTAACACCTGTAAAGCCAAATGCCACATCTTCTAGGTCCTTTAAACGTTGAATATAAGAATCTAAAACTTGTCGTCTCGCTCCTGGTCTTGCGCCTGAGATGGCATCACAAACCTGAATAATTGGTGATAGCAACGTTGTCATTTCTATTTCATCATGGTGCGCTCCAATAGCATTACAAACTTCTGGTTTTTCTCCATGCTTTTCTGCCCATTGCATACCTAAAATAGCGTGTGGAGTTTCTACATCTGTCTCAGACGATGGTACTTTACCTATATCATGTAATAATCCTGCTCGTTTTGCTAGTTTAGGATTCAATCCTAATTCGGCAGCCATTACACCACAAAGTTTGGCAACTTCTCTAGAGTGCTGCAATAAGTTTTGACCGTAAGACGAACGATACTTCATTCGACCCACCATTTTAATCAATTCTGGGTGTAGGCCATGGATACCTAAATCTATTACTGTTCGTTTACCGACCTCTATAATTTCTTGTTCTATCTGCTTCTGCGTTTTCTTTACAACTTCTTCAATTCTTGCAGGATGTATTCTACCATCTGTAACCAACTTATGAAGTGATAAACGTGCTATTTCTCTTCTTACAGAATCAAAACAAGATAAAATAATAGCTTCTGGAGTATCATCTACAATAATCTCAACACCAGTAGCTGCTTCAATAGCTCTAATGTTACGACCTTCTCTACCAATAATTCTACCTTTAACGTCATCTGACTCTATATTAAATACAGATACACAATTGTCTACAGCTTCTTCTGTACCAATACGTTGAATTGTATTGATGATAATCTTTTTAGCCTCTTGTTGTGCTGTTAACTTAGCTTCTTCTAACCTATCTTGTACATAAGCCATCGCATCGGTTTTAGCCTCTTCTTTTAAAGATTCTACCAATTGCTCTTTTGCTTCCTCAGCAGATAATTGAGAAATAACCTCAAGCTGCTTTATTTGGCTTTTATGTGCTTTCTCTATTTCATCCTTTTTCTTTTCTAAGAATTCTAATCTAAAGTTATAGTCCTTTATTTTATCATCTAATGATTGATTAGATTTTTTAGCTTTAGATAATTCATTAGAAACTTGAGATTCTTTATCTCTAATACGCTTTTCTGCTTCAGCCATCTTTTTGTCTCTAGACAAAATTACCTTTTCATGCTCTGCCTTAAGCTCAATAAATTTTTCTTTAGCTTGAAGTATTTTATCCTTTTTTAAAGCTTCTGAATCTGCTTTTGCTTGTTTTAAAATTGATTTAGATTCGCTCTCTGCATTAGCGATTAACTTAGACGCTTTACCCTTCTCAAGAGATTTAGCAATAACGTATCCTATTATTAATCCTAATACAACTCCTCCAACAATATATAGTATTGTGTTAGTGTCCATGTTTATAGTTTAGTTTAGTATATAAAAAAAGCCTACATCAGTTTTGGATTTTGTATAAACTCCTTAAAAACAAGTTTAGGGCTAACAAACTGATCAAGGATCTGCCCAAATACTAAGCGTATTAGCAGCATGCTTTTACAATTCAAACTCACCCTTTTTAAAGAATTAACGTTGAGTTTATCAAAAAATATAACTAATGTAGGCAGTAACCTTTTTGTATTTTAAAGAACGTACGAGTTAAATATGTTGACTTAAAAGATCATTTAAAGCTTCGAGCTTCTCTTGTACCTCTTCATTTACATATTCCTTATCTATCGATTTTTGCTCTACCTGAGCTGCAAATTGTAAAGCACACATCGCCAAAACATCTTGCTTATCTCTAACAGAGTAATTTTGCTCAAACTGACCAATCATAGCCTCTATCTTCTTTGTGGCTTTACGTAAACCTTCTTCCTGCTTTGGATTAATTGTCAACGGATATACTCTATTGGCAATTGAAAGTTTGATTTTTAATTGATCTGACATCTAATCTAAATTTACAACTTTATTCTGAGAGTTGACCTATACAATGATCAATTTCTCTTATAAGTGCATTTATTTTGAGCTTTGTTTCTCGTTTATTATCGTCACTACCAAGCATTGAATTTGCTATTTTGAGTGTTTCATACTTATCTGCCCAAGAAGCAATTTCTTCTTGTTGCTCCAGAAGCCTTTGTTGCTGTTCTACTATTTGTTGAGACAATTTAGCATTAGTTTGCTTTAAGACTTCTTGCTTATGTAAAACCTTGCTAATTTTATTCTCTAAAGCATCAACAATTTCTTCTATTTTACTCATTTAAGTAATTCAATACTGTTGAAACAAATTTAACATACCTATTTAAAAAACACAATTCTTTTACAATTATTTTTAATTGAGATAACAACTTAAAAATTAAAACGTTCAGAAAAATAATGCAGATTTCTGGTTTGCATTTCTTATTCAATTTGATATTTTAGCTGTAACAGCGCTTCATATGAAAAAAATATTGCTTTTATTTTTAGTAACGAGCTCCTTGTATTCACAATCAGAATACCCTCAAGACTATTTTAGAAATCCGTTAGACATCACTTTGGTGCTTTCAGGGACTTTTGCTGAGTTAAGGTCTTCTCACTTTCATTCTGGTTTAGACATTAAGACACAGCAGAAAACTGGATTAAAAGTTTATGCGGCTGCTGAAGGCTATGTGAGTAGAATAAAAATTTCGCATTTTGGCTATGGTAAAGCTTTATACATTACACATCCTAATGGTTATACAACTGTATATGCACATCTTCAAAAATTTTCTGATAGATTAGAGAAGTATATTAAGGAGTGTCAATATGATAAGGAAACTTTTGAAATTGAAGTTTTTCCTAGTAATACTGAATTATTAATTGCACCTAGTGAAGTTATAGCTTATTCTGGAAATACTGGTGGTTCTGGTGGTCCTCATCTGCATTTTGAAATAAGAGACAACCAAGAACGTCCTATGAATCCTATGCTTTTTGGTATAGATATAAAGGACTCTAGAAAACCTTTTGTATCTGCAGTATATGCCTACCCAAAAGATAAAAATGCAATAATTAATGGTAAAAACGAGCGAGTTCCGCTACGTTTAATTCCTCAGAAAACAGGTGATTACGAAGTTGAAAAAATAACAGCATATGGCAATATAGGATTCGGCATAACGTCTTATGATAAACAGGATTTAGCACCTAACAATAACGGTGTTAGCAATATACAAACCTTTTATAATGGTAATAAAAGTCTAGAGATTGATTTTAAACGATTCAGTTTTGATGAAACTAAACACATTAAACGATTAATTGATTACGAATATTTAAGAACCAAGAAATCTAGAATTCAAAAATTATTTATAGAAAAAAACAACCCTTTGAGTTTGTATAAGGACGATTACGACAATGGATACATTAATGTAGAAGATAGTACTTCATCTGTTTACAAAGTCAGAATTAGAGACTTTAAGAAAAATGAAACATGGGTTAACATTCCAATAAGAGGTAAGATCACAGATATAGAATATTTTGAAGAAGACTTATCTAACAAAACAACTGTTTATTCAAACCAAACCACAGAACTTAAATCTGGACTAATAACAGTTAATTTTTACAAAAACACTGTTTATGAAGATATTAATATCGATTTCAATGTTAACGCAGATACACTACATCTTCATGAAGATAATATTCCTTTACAAAAGAATTTTTACATCAATTACGATTTAAGTAATTATAAATCTGAAGATTTAGACAAAATGTTTATTGCAAGATTATATGGTTATTATAGAAAACCAAGTTATGTAAGTACCAAGCGCAAGGGCAATATCTTAAGTGCTGGCAGTAAAACTTTTGGAACTTATACCTTGGCTATGGATACCGTAGCCCCAACCATTACACCTGTAAACTTTAAAGATAAAAAATGGTTGAGCAAATACCGTTACCTAAAGGTGAAAATTGATGATGACTTATCAGGAATAAGTAAGTATAGAGCTACCGTTAATGGTAAATGGATTTTAATGGAGTACGATTATAAAACAAATATGTTAGTACACGATTTTAACGATAACATCGTTAAAGATACTAAGAACGATTTAAAGATAATTGTTACCGATAATGTTGGAAATAGTTCTACATTTGAAGCAACCTTTTTTAGAAAATAAAACTAAACTAATTGAAACGCTTACAACTCACACTGCTCCTTAGCTTACTTTTTAGTGCACTTTCTTTTTCACAAACATCTTTAATTAGAGGTGTTATCCTTGACGAAACCAATACACCAATTGAAGGTGTAAATATCAAATCAACTACTGGTGAAGGTACTGCAACTAATGAAAATGGGTTTTATGAACTTAGAATACCTTCTGATGTTGAAGTAACTATAGAATTTACGCATTTAGGACATAGCAGAATTGTACAGAAGTTTCAATTAAAAAATGGGCAGGAAATAGAATTCAATCCAGTAATGAAAGTTGAAGCAGAACAAATTGCTGAAGTTGTTATTTCAACCAATACTAGACAAAATGATGATGGCGTTGTAAATATTGACCCAAAAACTTTACGTACAATAAAGGGTGCTCAGCCTGGTATAGAAAACATCCTTAAAACACTTCCTGGGGTAAATATTTCTAACGAATTAAGCACACAATACTCAGTTAGAGGTGGAAACTTTGACGAAAATCTTGTTTATGTTAACGAAATTGAAGTTTACAGACCGTTTTTAATACGTTCTGGTAATCAAGAAGGGCTTAGTTTTGTAAATACAGACTTAGTATCTAATGTCGATTTTTCAGCTGGTGGTTTTCAGGCTAAATATGGAGATAAGTTGTCATCTGTATTAGATATTACTTATCGCAATCCAGTAGCTTTTGGAATGCGCGCAGATTTAAGCCTACTAGGCGGAAGTGTTGCTGCAGAAGCTGTATCTAAAGATGGTAAATTCTCAGGTATCGCTGGTGTGCGTTACAGAGATAATAGTCTAATCCTTAATAGTCTGGAGACCGAAGGTAATGTAGAACCTGTCTTTGCTGATGCACAGACTTATTTAACCTATCGTTTTTCTGATAAGTTTCATTTAAATTTTCTAGGAAACTTTTCTCTTAATCAATATAATTTCCAACCAGAAAACAGACAAACCAACTTTGGGACATTACAAGAGCCTGTTGCCTTATTAGTTTTTTATGATGGAAACGAAGAAGATGAATATCAAACCTATTTTGGCGCCTTAAAAGCCAACTACTTTGTAAACGACAACCTTACATTGAAGTTTATCGGTTCTGCCTATCATACGCTAGAACAAGAGTACTTCGATATTTTTGCACAATATAGACTTGGTGAGGTAAATACTAACATAGGTGATGAAAATCTAGGTGAAGTAGAATTTAGTGAAGGTATTGGGTCTCAGTTAACGCATGCTCGTAATGACTTGGATGCTTTTATCGTCAATGCTGAGCATAGAGGAGATTATAAAATTGATGAAGAATCTACTGTCGAGTGGTCTGTAAAATACACGCATGAGGATATTAGAGACCGATTGGTAGAATATGAAGTTATTGACTCTGCTGGTTTCTCTATTCGCCCTCCAAACTTTAGTATTCCAAATCTTCAGCCTTATCAGCCTTATGAAGGTCCATTAACTGCTTTTGAAGACATTAGAGCACTAAACAGAGTTAAAATAGACAGGATGCAAGCCTTTGCTCAATATAGCAAACGCACAGAATGGGGAAACAACGAAGTATTTTATAATGCTGGTTTACGACTTCATAATTGGACGGTTAGCGGAGAAAACTTAGAAAGTAATACGCAAACAGTTTTTAGCCCAAGAGCTCAATTTGCCATAAAACCAGATTGGGATAAGGATATGCTCTTTAGAGTTGCTGGAGGATTATATTACCAACCACCTTTTTATAGAGAACTAAGAGATTCTTCTGGAGTTGTACAACCAAATGTAAAGGCTCAAAAGTCGTTTCACGTGGTTTTGGGTAATGAATATAGCTTTAAAATTTGGGAAAGACCATTTAAGTTAGTTACCGAAGCATATTACAAAGGCTTATCAAATGTTAATACATACACCTTAGAAAACGTAAGAGTTAGGTATAGTGCCGATAATAATGCAAAAGCGTATGCCTACGGATTAGATATGAGATTGAATGGTGAGTTCGTTCCAGGTACAGAATCATGGTTTAGTTTTGGTTATTTAAAAACAGAAGAAAATATAGATAATCGTGGTTACATAGCAAGACCTACAGATCAACGATTAAAGTTCGGTGCATTGTTTCAAGATTATGTGCCAAATATGCCAGATTTAAAAATGTATCTTAATTTAGTGTATAACACAGGTGTTCCTGGTGGTTCGCCAAGTTATGCAGACCCTTATGATTATCAAATAAGACTAAGAGACTACAGACGTGCAGATTTGGGTATTTCATTAGAACTTGTAAATCCTACAAAAACATATAATGCCAGATGGAAAGAGAAATTTAGAGAACTTTCCTTAGGTTTTGAGATTTACAACATGTTTAATAATCAAAACTCAATAACCAACACTTGGGTTAGAGATGTGTATACCAAACGCCAATTTGCGATTCCTAACTATTTAACACCTCGCGTTTTTAACTTGAGATTATCAGCAAGATTTTAAAAAGCTATTTAATACTAAGGTTTTCGGAAAAAACAGCTAATAAATCTGTTCCTGTTCCAGTTAAACGTTGTACATAGACTTCGATGTAATCATCTTTTTCTAAATTAACATTAGCGTTTAATGAAACATTTTGTATTTGACTATCATTTTGTATATAAACTACGGAATTAGACTCCGTAACAATAGTTCCGTTTTTTGCAATAACAAAAGCATAGTAATTTCCAGCAGCACTCGTTACCCTAACTGATAGGGAAGCATTTACCTTAAACTCACGACTTTTAAATCCTTCATAATTTAATCGATTACCTCCGTTAGAAACAGAAAACCTGAAAAGTCCATTTGAAGCGAACGTACCTGTACCCTGAACTTCAACTGCTGTACCATTGGTAATATTCTGAGTAAATCCAGTTGTTAAAGTACCATTGAAATAAAAATTACCAGACGCATTATCATCGGTTTCTACAGGAATACCTGGACTTTCTACATAAAAATCATTAGTAAAATTATAACCTACATAGGTATCAGCTGTGTAACCATTTACTCGCGTACCATCACCATCAAAACTAATTTGAGAAATTGAAGCAGATACATTGATAGTTGGATTAGCACTAACATCAATGCCTGTTTCACCAGAATCAGAAACAATCCTTCCATTTGCTATTTGTAAGTTATTAAATGCTCCTGACAAGGTTAAAAAAGTACCTGAATTACTATCAGTCCAAAATATTTTATCCATAAAAAAAGATGTCATATCCGATGCTGTTAATCCGTCATTAGAATTAACTACTTGCAAAATTTCAAAAAGGACTGCATATAAATTACTTAATGTTCCTAATGAAGATGCATTATTTACAATTAGAGTGTACGCAATCACAGACTGAGACCCAGAACCATTAATATTAAAAAGATCTTGCCCACCAGCTTCAATCCTAAGCGTTTTTAAGCTACCTCCATTACTTCCTGTAAAAAAAGTAGATCCACTTGCATTTACTAAAATATCAGAACCTGTATCTCTACCCTCTATATAGGCGCCGTTTATATTTACTGGAAAATCAAAAGTGATTTCTCCGTTTATTTCGTACAAGAAATTAGTGTTTAATAAATACTCAGAGCCACCTCCTGCGACAAGTTCATCAGATAAATCGTCAACACTTTTAACTAGTTTATAATTATTCCTTATGTCAGCTCCCTCCAATGGAATCCATGTCCCAGAAGAATAATAATAAAAAGAAGATTCATCTGTGTCGTATACAATCAAACCTTCTGCAGGACTATCAATAGCAGTACGCAATGCTGTTGTCATTCTTGGTGTTAATAAACCTTGACTCGATGAGTTTAATTCTAAAATAGACGAAGGATCTGGATTCGTAGTTCCAATACCAACTTGAGAAAATGATGTAGAAAATGTAATTATTAAAATAAGGGTTAAGTAGATTCGCATTCTATAATGATTTTAGGGAATTAATTATGAAAATACGCCCAAAACTACTGTATTTTAAGGCGAAACACGAATTTTATAGATAAAAAAATATATGGAATAATTAATAAAAACAATATAGATATTCTATCAAATTGATTATAAACACGCTACCTCTCCAATTTTGAGATTAAATACCACATATATTTTGTTAAAATTTTCTAAAAGAAAGTTCAATTTTGAAATTATAAAAGCCTAATTATTTAAAACTTTTGGCTAAATGTTCCAAATCATCGTTGTAATACTTTCTTACATTATATAAAATTTATAAATTTGCTCATATTATTCACTTTAGGTTACCCTACTAAACTATCGTTAAAATTTATTGAGTATGAGAAGTACAGTTACTTTATTATTATTTCTATTAGTTAGTATGGTTAGCACAGCACAACTTAGTGTTAGAAACAATGCGTACGTTTTTGTTAACGACCAAGTCTTATTTGTAGAGGACGACGTTAATCTAGAAGAAACAACTACTAAATTATATTTAAGAAACGAAGCACAACTTTTACAAGGTTCAGGTACAACAGGTAATTCTGGTATTGGTGAATTAAGTGTCTATCAAAACAGTGAAGTTAACCATTTTGCTTACCACTATTGGTGTTCACCTGTTGGTGGAATATTAGCAAATTCATTTGCAAACAATGCTTTTAGAGTTGATCAAATAGATGATCCTTTGCCTGCAACTCCTAGCCTTATCGATAGTAATAATAGTTTATTTACAACCAATTATGAAGGTACAACTAGTCCTAATCTAACTATTTCAAATCGCTGGTTATGGACATTTGTATCTTCTGATGAATACAGTGAATGGAGTTTTGTAGGTGAAAGTTTAGATGTTAGTCCTGGTCTTGGTTTTACAATGAAAGGAATGGGAGCGGGTGCTGGCACCATACAAGATTACGACTTCAGAGGAAAACCTAATAATGGTACAATTACCAACTCTATTGCAGCTGGACAATTTACTCTAATTGGAAACCCATATCCTTCTGCTCTAGATGCTGCTGATTTTTTATGGGACCCTCAAAATGTGAACTTAGATGAAGTAAGCTCACCTCCTGCAGGAACAACAGGCGCTTTATATTATTGGGAACAAGATCCTGCCAACTCTACATCTCACTATTTAGAAACTTATGTAGGTGGTTATGCTTCTTACACATGTACTCAACCAGATGGATCTGATAATATTGTTGAGTCATTTACACCTGCTCAATTTTATTTTTATTTAAGTAACGGATCACCTGCTTCTACACCACCAACAACTTCAACAACTGGCAGAGCCGCTAGAAGATATATACCTGTAGGACAGGGTTTTATGGTTGAAGGCGCAGCAGGAATTCCAGGAGGTTCACTAGTCTATGTTAAAAATAGTCACAGAGATTATGTTAAAGAAACTGCTGCTAACAGTGAGTTTTTTAGACCAGGTAGTGAAAACCTAAATAAAACAACTAATAATCAATCTGTATCTGAATCTCAATATGATGAAAATGGTAATTTTATAGTACCTGATGATTATAAAAGGTTTAGACTGATTATAAGTTTCAATGAATTATACACCAGAGAGTTACTAGCAAATTTTCATGATACAGCTACAGATGGATTTGATTATGGCTTAGAAGCCAAAAGACCTAATGATTTACTATCTGATGCCTGTTGGACACAAAATGGCGAGAGCTATGTAATCCAAGCCCATGCCTTTGATACTCAACTTCGAATCCCATTGGTAATAGATGTTGAAGAACAACAACCACTTAGCTTCGGCATTTATGATATTCAGAACTTTGATGATAGTCAAGGCATTTACATTTATGATGCTAATTATGATTTATACCAAGATTTAAGAACACAAAATTATTTTATAAACATAGAACCTGGAAACTACACAGACCGTTTTGAGATCGTGTTTATTCCAGGTCAGTCTCTTGGTATAGATGATTTTGATGTTAGTGATTTAACCATTCGTCAGGATAATGATATTCATCAATTATCTGTTTTAAACCCTAATGGTTTAGATGTAAAAACTATCGAAGTTTTTGATGTAGCTGGTAAACGAATGTTAAATGAATTGTACGATTCTGTTTCTAACCGATACAAATTATCAACTGTAAACTTAAGTGATGGTGTGTATATTGTTAATGTAACTTCAAAAGCTAATGCTGTAAAATCTGAAAAGATTATTATTAAGCACTAACAATATCTTTTAAAACATTAACTGCATAGTCTATTTCTTCTTTAGTTGTAAAAACGCTAAAGGAAAATCGTACCGAAGGAAATTTTAACTTTTCTTCGTCTAAAATTTCTGTGAGCACATGAGATTGTTGGCTGCTACCGCTTTGGCAAGCACTACCTCTAGAGCAAGCAATACCTTTAAGATCAAGTTGAAATTGAAGCATAGGTGTTTTAGATGGATCTAACGGCAAGCAAACATTAACTAAAGTATAGGTGCTTCTTGAATTATCTGCACTTGCGCCATTAAAACCTACTGTTGGTAAAACCTTTCTTACTTGGTCTGTAAAATATGTTTTTATTGAAGTTAGTTTTTCTCGTTCTACTTCAATATTATTGTAGGCTATTTTTAATGCTTCATCCATACCAACTATATTATGGATAGCTTCTGTGCCAGCTCTATAACCTCTCTCCTGTTCGCCTCCAAAAATTAGTGGTTTTAATCCAGATTCTTTTCTTACAAAACAAAAACCTACACCTTTTGGTCCGTGAAATTTATGAGCACTTGCAGCAAAAAAGTCTATTGATATTTGTTGTAAGTCTAGCTTAAAATGACCTACAGATTGCACACAGTCTGAATGAAACAAGGCATCATTTTCTTTACACAGCCTAGCCACATGGTCAATATCTAGAATATTTCCTATTTCGTTATTAACATGCATTAGACTTACAATGGCTTTGTCAGAATCCTTTAATAAGTGCTCTAAATGTGTGTAGTTTACTGAACCAAATTCATCTAAATCAACAAAACTAAGCTTCACATTGTATTCTTTCTGTAATTGTTCTACAGTATGCAGAACTGCATGATGCTCTATTTTTGAAGTAATGATTTCGGTAACACCCAAATCTCTAACAGCACTGCGCAAAGCTAAATTATCTGCTTCCGTACCACCCGAAGTAAATACAATCTCAGAAGCAGATACATTGAAATAACCCGCAATATTTTTACGACATTGCTCTAGTAGTGCTTTAGATGAACGTCCAAAACTATGCGTAGAAGAAGCATTACCATAACTATTGGTAAGAACTTCTGTCATACGTTTTATTACTTCTGGTCTCAGGGCTGTTGTAGCCGCATTATCTAAATATACTTGCTTCATTATGCAAAAATATCGCAAATAAAATTATTTAGATAATGCAACGTTATAATTTTACAAATCCATTATTTTTGTTCAAAAATGTAAGTTTATGACGCGTTTCTTTTATATAATTTTTGCCCTTCTACTTTTAACAGCTTGCGATGATGGTGATATTTTCACTGTAGATCTCGTGTTTGACAAAGACTTAGATATGTGTACAAATAATACACAATCTTTTCTAATCTATGATACTAGAGAAGATCCAAGTGAATCTTTATCTCTAATTATACCTCGTAGTACTAATGCAGAGTATCCTTTTACAGAGCCTACACCTGTTGATGAACCGTTATCATTTACTATCAACGGATCATCTATTCGATTTTTATACAGAACCTATAACAGGACTTTAACAAGTAGTGAGTTATGCGATCCTATACCTCCCTCTGACTTAACAATTACTAATGATTATGAAGCTCCATCTGGAACTGCTTTTGCAACAGTAACTGTTGAAGATGACGATAACGATGGTATTCCATCTGATTTAGAAGGCAGAGGTGAAATGGATGAAAATGGAGATTTCCCAAATGCCCAAGATAGCGATGGTGATGGTATTCCAGATTATTTAGACCAAGATGACGACAATGATAATGTACCAACAATAAACGAGATTGATACTGACGATATTGATGGTGATGGAGATCCAACTAACAACTTAGACACAGATGGAGATGGAATTCCAGACTATTTAGATGAAGATGACGATGGTGATGGAGTAAATACTATTTTAGAAGATGAAGACCAGGACATGAATCCTCGTGATGACCTCAATGTTAACGCTGAAGGAGTCACAGTTCCTCATTACCTAAATACTCTTGAAGATACACCTTATGGTAATCCAGGCTTAACAGATACTAATATTTATACAAGAACTGTGACTGTAAATTTCTTAATTATAGACTTTAACCTTGAGATATTATCTTCTGATGCTATAGATTTTGGTACTTTAACCTATTCGTTCAATTTACCAGAGGACGATTAAGGTTCTGTATTCTGAAAAATTCTGACTTCTGTAGCACCTATGCCATAGGTTTTATAGTCTGCATCATAAAACTGAATATTGTTATAACGACCTAAGAGCGTTTCGAGTTCCTGCCTAAGTACTCCTTCACCCACTCCATGTATGAATACTATTTTAGGAATACGCTTACGAATGGCAAATTCTAATTGTCTTCTGGCTGTGTCTAGTTGTAAGTTCATCATATCAAAATTAGTCATGCCTTTTGTAGAATCTGTAAGTTGATGTATGTGTAAATCGACTTCAAATTTAGGTGCATGACGCTCCTTTGGCTTAACTGAGGGTGATATTTTACGCTTAGGAATTTCCTTTTCTCTTTTTACCGATTCAATATCAGCATCATATATGGCATTATCTAATTTTTTATTAGATGAGACTACCATTAATTCGTTTTTTTCAAAGTGAAACTCAAAACCATTAGTATCTTCAATAGTTATGGTAGTACCAGAAACTTGAGTGACCGTTCCTGTTATTGCATCATCAATAGTTTCAACAATATCACCTTTTTTCATCGTCCTCTATTGGTTCTGATTTTACAAAAGATTCTTCCTTCTGGTTTTCAAACTTGCTCGGTATATTTCGTGATGTTCTGTAGATTCCAAGCATTAAACAAACAATACCTCCTATTAATAAATATGTGTTTTGCTTTTCACCTGCTTGAGCGTAAATTGCTATAATCCCACCTCCAATGATAAAAATAAGATTGATTAGCCTAGAAATATTCATACTTTACTATATATTTAAATACAAAAGTAAGGCAAACGATAGTTATTTTTATAATATCCAGTATAAATGTAAAATGGTTAATTTAGCCTTATGTTTCTACTTATAAAAAGTATCGAAGATTACATGCTACCTTGTGTTATAAAAGAACACTTTGGCTTTGATTGTATTGGTTGTGGTTTACAACGCTCAGCAGTGTTTTTTATTAAGGGTCAGTTTGTAGATGCTTTTTTAATGTATCCTGCACTTTACCCTATCCTACTGTTTTTTGTTTTTCTTATTTTTGATATGTTCAAAAAAATAGAGCACAGTGAAAAAATAAAACTTGGATTAGCAAGCCTTATACTTATAGCTGCTGTTACTAACTATATTTTAAAACTATTTTTCAACTAATTAACTTAATTCATGCAAAAACTCAATACAACATTAGTTTATATTTTATCTGTAGTAGGAATAATATGTTGTTGCATCTATGGTCTCGGCACAATTTCTGCAGTTGTAGCTATAATAATTGCTACTCAAGAACTAAAAAAATATAATACTAATCCAGAAGAATATAGTAATGGAATAGCTATGAAAAATGCCAGAATATTTGCTATTGTGTCGCTATTTATTTCTTTTATAGGACTTGGCTTTACAATATGGCTAATGCTTAATCCATGTGAATTTTTTGATTGGTACATAGGGCTCTTTGAAAACAACCCTAGCATTCCTAAAGAAAGTATTGAACAACTTTATGAAGCTGCTGAGAAAGCTGGATGTAGATAATGCAAAAAAATACCACGATTTAAAATCGTGGTATTTTTTTATTAAAACATTTAATTCTTATTCAAATTCTTGAAGTGTTTTTGTAATTATAGAAACACAATCTAGCAATTGATCTTCATTCATTACTAAAGGTGGTGCAAATCTTATAATATTACCATGTGTTGGTTTTGCTAACAAACCATTGTCTCTTAGTTTTAAACAAATACTCCAAGCAGTATCACTTTCTTCATCATCATTAATGACTACAGCATTTAGTAACCCTTTTCCCCTTACTAATTTAGCTATGGTACTGGTTTCTATATATTTGTTTAATTCACTTCTAAAAAGCTGACCTAATTGCTCTGCGTTTTCTGCTAAACTTTCATCTTTAACAACCTCTAAAGCAGCAACAGCAACAGCAGCTGCCACAGGATTACCTCCAAAAGTACTTCCATGGTTACCTGGCTTTATAACATTCATTACATTATCATTAGCCAATACAGCTGAAACAGGATATGCTCCACCTGAAAGTGCTTTACCTAAAATTAAAATATCAGGTTTAACATTTTCATGATCTACCGCAAGTAACTTTCCTGTTCTAGCAATACCTGTTTGTACTTCGTCTGCAATAAAAAGTACACCATGTGCTTCGCACAAAGCCTTAGCTTTAGCTAAATATCCCACGCTTGGTACATAAACTCCAGCTTCTCCTTGAATTGGTTCTACTAAAAATCCTGCAACATTTTTATTATGCTTTAAAGCAGTTTCTAAAGCTTCTAAATTATCATATTCTATTTTAATAAATCCATCGGTATAAGGGCCAAAGTTTTTGCGAGCCACAGGATCGTTACTAAATGAGATAATTGTTGTGGTACGTCCATGAAAATTGTTTTCACAAACTATAATTTCTGCTTCATTTTCATCGATACCCTTTACTTCGTAAGCCCATTTTCTACAAAGTTTTAAAGCGGTTTCCACAGCCTCAGCACCAGTATTCATTGGCAATAATTTATCGAAACCAAAATACTCAGTGGCAAACTTTTCATACTTCCCTAGCATATCGTTATAAAAAGCACGAGAAGTCAATGTTAATGTTTGTGCCTGATTTGTCATTGCTCCTACGATTTTAGGATGGCAATGTCCTTGGTTTACTGCAGAATATGCTGAAAGAAAATCATAATATTTCTTTCCTTCTACATCCCAAACATACACACCTTCACCTTTACTAAGTACAACTGGTAATGGATGGTAATTGTGCGCACCATACTTGTTTTCTAAATCTATCGCTTGTTGCGATGTTAATTGGTCTAAAACAGCCATTTTAAATAATTTAATTGTGAATAAAATAACCATTCCTGCTCTACCTTTATTCCTTCAAAAGCTTAGCGCAACCATTTATGAAGTTATGGTGAAGCTTTGAAAAAGCAGCGTGGGAGAGAAATCATCCCTAGAGGTTGTAAATTTAGTAATTTCTAGATAATTTTTAAATGATGCTTTATCTTTTTAAGTAGCATCATTTATAAAATGCAACTATCTTTGCAGCCAAATTAATAGTAAATGCCAAGACGAGAACGCAATAAATTCGTAAAACGAGGAGAAATCATTGAAATCTTAATTGAAGATTATGCTTTTGGTGGCAAGGGTATCGGCAGAATTAGAAATGAGCATGGTGAGTTTGTAGTTTTTGTTCCTAACACCTTACCTGGACAATTAGTAAAAGCTCAGGTTAAGAAATCGAGTAAAAAGTATGCTGAATGTAAATTACTTGATGTCTTAAAACCTTCTGAAGATGAGATAGAAATGCCTTATCAAGACATTCCTGGTGCACCTTATATTCAGTTACCGATTGATAAGCAACATGACTATAAGAAACAGAGTACTTTAGAACTCTTTAAACGTATTGGTAAAGTAAAAGATATAGAATCCAAATTTGATGAATTTGTAAGTTCGCCCAACACATTTCATTATCGTAACAAAATGGAATATGGCTTTTCTGCAATTGGTTTTGATAGAAGTGCCAATACAGATGTTGATGAATTTACTCTAGGTTTTAAGCGTCGAGGTCTTTGGTGGTGCGGTGATAATCTAAATAGTGATTCTGGTTTGTTTGATGCCGAGTTAGAGAACCATCTTAAAACCATAAGAGTTTATTGTGAGAATACAGGTTTAGAGCCTTGGCATGCTCCAAAAAAGGAAGGTTTCTTTCGTTATTTTGTGGTTAGAAAATCTTACAAAACCAATCAACTGCTTTTTAACTTAGTAACTACATCTTATGATTTAGAACAGTTTGATTTAGATGCGTTCGCTAATTATTTAGTTGAATTATTTGGTGATAGAGTTGCTGGATTATTACACACCATTAATGATGAAATCGGTGATAGAACCATCGCTACAACAGGAAGTATTAGTTTAGTTTATGGAGAAGACAAAATCGTTGAAGAACTATTAGGTCTTAATTTTGAAATTAGCATGAAAAGTTTCTTTCAGACCAATCCAAAATGTGCTGAAAAACTATATTCTAAAGTAGTTGACTATGCGTTAGAAAACAAAGACGCTATAGACAATACTGTTGTTCTCGATTTATTTTGTGGTACCGGAACAATAGGTCAAATTGTTGCCAGCAAATCTAATAATGCCAAAATTGTTGGTGTTGATATTGTAGCTTCAGCTATTGAAGATGCAAAAGAAAATGCTAAACGAAACCATATTGAAGGTTTAGAGTTTTATGCTGCAGATGTAGGTAAGTTCTTAACAGAGCATCCAGAATTCAAAACTAAAATTAGAACTATAATTTTAGATCCTGCTAGAGCTGGTATTGCGCCAAAAACCTTAAATAAAATAATAAACCTAGGTGCAGAACGTTTGGTTTATGTATCTTGTAACCCAGCCACACAAGCCAGAGATACAGAGCAATTAATGCAAGCTGGCTATGAGATAAAAAAGCTAAGTCTTGTGGATCAATTTCCGCATACAGCACATATAGAAACTGTGGTTTTGTTTGAAAAATAATTGATGAAAAAGTTAAAATTTATACTCCTATCGCTTCTATTGGTAATGATTAGTTGTGAACGCGACGACATCTGTGCAGAAACCACAACAACCACACCTAGACTAATGGTGGAGTTTTATGATGTTAACGAACCAGAAGATGTTAAGCCAGTAACACGTCTAACAGCTTATGGTGAAGGTCTTGCTAATAATCCAACTAATGATAATACAGAAGGTACACTTATTTATAATACCAACGAAACATCTTTAGAATTACCATTATTAATTGGAAATGAAGGAGAAATAACCACATCAAGATTTATACTAGAAAAAGACACTAATCTTAGACTTGATGATGATGTAGACACTGAGTCCAACATCGACATTATTGAAATCTCTTATGAAACGGAATTTGTATACGTATCTAGAGCTTGTGGTTATAAGAGTGTATTTAAAAATTTACAAGTAAGCTTTGAAGCTTCAGGTGATGGTGCTTGGATTAGTGGGCTTGAAGTTGTTGACACTGTAGAAATAGTAGAAAATGAAAACACGATTCATGTACGCATCTTACACTAAAAGTATTATTGTGCTGTTATTGTTTTCTACAATAGCATTGGCTCAAGACAAAAAGAAAACCGTAAAGGATACCTTAGTTTTTAAACAAAAATATGGACTACGTTTAGGTGCTGATATTAGCAAGCTTGCACGTACCTTTTTTGATGACAACTATACGGGAATTGAAATTATGGGAGACTATCGTCTTACCAAACGAATATACCTAGCTGGTGAAATAGGAAATGAAGAATATACATTAGTAAACGAAGTTCTTAGTAACACAACAAAAGGAAGTTATTTTAAAGGAGGTATTGATCTTAATTTCTATAAAAATTGGTTAGACATGGAAAATATGATCTATATTGGTTTTAGAGGTGGTGCCAGTACATTTAGCCAAACCTTAAATAGTTATGATATCTACAATGTTTATAACCAATATTGGGATCAACAGTTTACAATTGAAGAAGGTACAGAATTTTCTGGCCTTACTGCAATTTGGGCAGAAATTATAATTGGTATAAAAGCCGAAATATTTAATAATTTTTACGCAGGTATCAATGCACAGCTTAAAGGCTTAATCACAGAAACGGCTCCCGATAACTTTGAAAATCTCTACATACCTGGTTTTAATCGTACTTACGACAGTGGTCGTTTTGGTGTTGGCTTTGGCTTTAATTTATCTTACTTAGTACCTATCTTTAAGAAAGATAAAATAGTTGTTCAGGAAAAGGAAGAAGAATAATTAACAGCTTAATAAACATTCAACAAAAATCCATATCTTTTCTTTATCTAAAATCAACTCTTATGGATAAAGAAGAAATTGCTGAGCTTATCGATACCAAGCATTCTGAGTTAATTCACTGGTTAGAACAACAACAAAACGATGCTTGGACTCAAGGTCCCGAAGGTAAATGGACACAAGGGCAGCAAGCACTTCATTTGCTACAAAGTATTGTTCCTCTCAACAATGCCTTAAGTCTCCCTAAATTTTTAATTCGCTATAAATTCGGAAAAGCCAACAGACCGGTTAGAGATTATGATACTATTGTTAATCGTTATGAAGAGCGATTAAAAGATGCTAAAGGAAAAACGTTCAAAGGCTCTCAAAACATGAAGGTTCCTGAAATTAACGAAAAGCAATACATCCTCAATAGATTGCAAACCGAAAGCAAAAAACTGAAATACAAAACAAAAAAGATAAGTGATAAAAACTTAGACAAGTTAATCTTACCACATCCATTAATGGGCAAAATGCCAATTCGTGAGATTATAATGTGGACAGCGCATCATGTTGAGCACCATACAGAGATTTTGAAAACTAAATATTAACTAGTTAAATACTCTAAAACATTAGCCTCTATCCTACTCTGAATATCAGATACATCCGCTTTCACAAAAGTTTCACCTGTGATGTTTTCGTATAACTCAATATAACGCTCACTTACAGTTTCTATGTATTCATCGCTCATAAATGGGACTTCTTGACCATCTTTACCTTGAAAACCATTAGAAATCAACCATTGGCGTACAAACTCTTTAGATAGCTGTTTTTGAGCTTCACCTTTATCTTGACGTTCTTGGTAGCCATCTGCATAAAAATAACGTGAAGAATCTGGTGTATGGATTTCATCAATCAATACAATTTTTCCGTCCTTGGTTTTTCCAAATTCGTATTTTGTATCAACAAGAATTAAGCCTCGCTTCTCAGCAATTTCAGTACCTCGTTGAAATAACTTTCTGGTATAATCTTCAAGAACCTCATAGTCTTCTTTTGAAACGATACCACGTTTAAGAATATCTTCTTTTGAAATATCCTCATCATGATCTCCCATTTCTGCTTTTGTAGCTGGAGTTATTATCGGTTCTGGAAATTTATCATTTTCTTTCATGCCTTCTGGCATTGGCACACCACAAAGTAATCTTTTACCAGCCTTATATTCTCTGGCGGCATGACCAGACATATAACCACGAATTACCATTTCAACCTTAAATGGTTCACATAAATCACCTACTGCAACGTTAGGGTCTGGAGTTGCCACTAACCAATTTGGCACCAAATCTTCAGTATCTTTCATCATTTTAGTTGCAATCTGGTTGAGAATTTGCCCTTTATAAGGTATTCCCTTAGGCATCACAACATCAAAAGCACTTAGTCTATCAGTAGCAATCATTACCAATTGCTCATCGTCTATATTATAAACCTCTCTTACCTTTCCTTTATAAACACTTTTTTGATTTGGAAAATTAAAGTTCGTGTCCGTTATAGTATTATTCTGACTCATTAATCTCTGTTTTCTATACTTTTATATGCTGCAATTACTTTCTTAACTAATTTATGACGAATGACATCTTTGTCATCTAAATAAACCATTCCAATACCTTCAATGTTTTTAAGAACTAGTAAGGCTTCCTTTAAGCCAGAAATGGTACGACGCGGTAAATCTACCTGACCAGGATCTCCTGTTAAAAGAAACTTGGCATTTTTACCCATACGTGTTAAGAACATTTTCATTTGTGCATGCGTCGTATTCTGACCTTCATCTAAAATTACAAAAGCATTATCTAATGTACGACCACGCATAAAAGCTAATGGTGCAATTTGTATAATACCTTTTTCAATATGACTTTCGAGTTTTTCGTGTGGAATCATATCGCGCAATGCATCATACAATGGTTGCATATATGGATCTAACTTTTCTTTAAGATCACCAGGTAAAAAACCTAAATTCTCTCCAGCTTCAACAGCTGGTCTGGTTAATATAATTCGTTTTACCTCTTTATTTTTTAAAGCTTGTACAGCTAATGCCACACCTGTGTAAGTCTTACCTGTACCAGCAGGACCAATAGCAAAAACCATATCATTCTTACGAATGCTTTCTACTAGTTTTCTTTGATTAACGGTTTGGGCCTTTATAAGCTTGCCACCTACACCATGTACAATGACTTCACCACTTGAAGCAGAAGTAGAATAATCTTCGCTACTGTTACTTGTTAAGATTCGCTCAATAACATTTTCATCGAGCTTGTTGTACTTACCAAAATGCTTCATTAGCATCATCATACGTGTATCAAACTCCTCTAGTAAATCTTCATCACCATAGGCTTTAATTTTGTTACCACGAGCAACAATTTTTAGCTTAGGAAAGTATTTTTTTAATAGCTCAATGTTGGCATTTTGGGCACCGAAGAATTCTTTTGGGGTAATTTCTTCTAATTCTAGAATAAGTTCGTTCAAAAGGCTAATTAATTTAGTATGTTAATCTGTTTTCTTTTCTTAGTTTTGTGTAACGTTTGTGCACAAACAAATCTAACAATTTTACAACCTCAATTCTAAAAAAAATATCAACAATTAATCCATGGCAATTATTACTTTAACCACTGATTTTGGAGAAAAAGATCACTTTGCTGGTGCGATTAAAGGAGCTATATTAAGTGAATTATCGGAAGTTAGAATTGTAGATGTTTCTCATTCTGTCTCTCCCTTCAACATTTCTGAAGCGGCATATATTATCTTGAACGCTTATAGTAGTTTCCCAAAAGGAACAATTCATATTATAGGAATCGATTCCGAGTTAAGTCCTGAAAATAAGCATATTGCGGTTAAGTTAGACGACCATTACTTTATATGTGCCAACAATGGTATAATGAGCATGATTTGCTCTGAGATTGCGCCAGAGAAAATCGTTGAGATTAATATACACGATAAAATTGAAACCAATTTTCCTGTTCTGGATGTTTTTGTAAAAGTAGCTTGCCATATTGCAAGAGGAGGCACGCTTGAGGTTATTGGAAAAGTTATTAACACTATTAAGCCTATAAAAAATTTAAATCCTTTTGTTAATGATGACAAAAATCAAATAATAGGAAGTGTTATATACATAGATAATTATGGTAACGTTGTTACAAACATAAAAAAGAAGTTTTTTGAGGAAGTACAAAAAACACGTGAGTATGAAATCTCAGCTAGAAATCATAAGTTTAAAACTATTTACAGCAGATATAGCGATATTGTTAATTTTGAAATTGAAGAATCTAAACGGAATGATGAAGGTAAAGGTTTGGTTGTCTTTAATTCATCCGGTTATTTAGAAATTGCAGTTTATAAAAGTAATTGCAGTACTGTAGGTAGCGCATCAACACTTATGGGATTAAAAACAATGGATACAGTAACGGTAAACTTTTTAAAATCTTAAGTAGTGTTAGTAAGAATTGTAAAAATGAGTTTTGAACCATCTAAGATTGAAGAATTCTTAGCTAATTTTGAAGCTAAGAAAGATAAAATAAGAGCGTTTAAAGGTTGTAATTTTTTAGAATTATATCGCGATCAGAACAATACCAACATCTTTTTTACGTATAGTTATTGGAACTCTGAAGACGATTTAAATAATTATAGACATTCTAATTTATTTAAAACTGTCTGGGCCAAAACCAAACCTCTGTTTAATGCTAAACCTGAAGCTTGGAGTGTCAGTAAATTGACGACTTTAGATTAATGAATTACGAATAACTGAATACTGAATTTAATAATGCTAGCAATCTTAAAAAAAGAAATAAACACCTTCTTTGCCTCACCAATTGGTTATTTGGTCATTGGTGTGTTTTTATTATTAAACGGTTTGTTTTTATGGGTGTTTAAAGGCGATTTCAATATTTTTAATAATGGTGTAGCTAGCTTATCCTCGTTCTTTCTATTAGCACCATGGATACTTATCTTTTTAGTTCCTGCTGTAACGATGCGTAGTTTTAGTGATGAAAAAAAGCAAGGTACTTTAGAACTATTAGTCACCAAACCTATTTCTCATTTTCAGATTGTGTTGGGTAAATATTTTGGTGCTTTTGCCCTTATTATCTTAGCTTTAATACCAACTCTACTCTATGTGTATTCAGTTTACAAATTAGGTAGTCCAGAAGGTAATTTAGATATGGGAAGTACCATTGGATCTTACTTTGGTCTACTGTTCCTTGTCGCTGCTTATACAGCAATTGGAGTGTTTGCTTCTACCCTTTCAGATAACCAGATTGTTGCATTTATTATTGCAGTATTTATCTGTTTCTTCATGTATTTTGGTTTCGAAGGGCTTTCAAACTACAATGTATTTGGTGATTTAGTGTATATGGAAAATCTTGGAATGTCTGCGCATTACAACAGCATGAGTCGTGGTGTTATTGACACAAGAGATTTGGTCTATTTTATAAGTATAGCTTTAGCATTTTTATTTTTCACAAAACTTAGAATTCAGAAACAATGATTATAACACCTTTTTTAGTCATATTTATGTTAGTAGTTTTTATACTACTCTTTTTGTTTTTGAATACTGTAGACAAACGCAAATGGCTGACAGGATTGATAAGCCTAATTTTAACACCTTTTGTGTATTTCTATTTGTTTTATCCGTTTGTAAATATTGTTAGTAATTACCATCACCAGAAATATTTTGATAGTGAAGCATGGATTGAAAAACCAGCTCTACGCTACGAAATGATTGACTATACAATTGAATCTGATACACTTATAGGTATCCCAAAAGAAAAAATTACTTCCCTTCTAGGAAAATACGAATGGCTAACATGGAGTGACAGTTTAAAAAATCACGACAATAATAAATGGAACTATGCTTTAGGTATTGAACCAGGAGCATTTAACGGTGAAAAAGAATGTGTAGAAGTCATTTTTAAGAATGATAAAGTTAAAGAATTAAGGCATTATCAAGAAGAAATTACATACGAGAGCAATGAAGAAGAATAAAAGTCTAATTTACATACTCGTTGTATTGGCTGGGCTCGTAATAGTAAACGCTATATCGAGTTCGGTATACGGTCGTTTTGATTTAACCAAGGACAAACGCTATACATTATCAGATGCCACAAACTCAATAATAAGCAAAATCGATTCTCCATTAGTAATTGATGTCTTTTTAGAGGGTGAATTTCCTTCAGAATTTAGACTACTTCAAACCGAAGTACGTCAAATCATTGAAGAATTTCAACTTAAAACCAATAACATTAGGGTTAACTATATCGACCCAATTGAAGATGAATCTACCAGAGAACAAATTATTGATGAACTTACACGTACTGGACTAGAGCCCTTCATTAACACTGATAATAGCACAGGTAAAGTTACTCAAGAAATAATTTTCCCTTGGGCATTTGCTAGCTATGGAGATCAAACTGTTAAAATTCCACTATTAAAAAAGAGCATTACACAAGGACTCTCTGAACAAATAAACAACTCTGTACAAGGACTTGAGTATGCTTTTTCTGACGCTTTTAATAAGCTCGTAAATTCAAAATCTAAGACTATAGCAGTTTTAAAAGGTAATGGAGAACTCGCTGATTTAAACCTTGCAGATTTTCTTCAAACCACGCAGTCTTACTATAAAATAGCACCTTTTACTTTAGATAGTGTTGCTACTAACCCACAAAGCACTTTAGATAAACTTAAGCAATACGATTTAATAGTTGTTGCTAAACCAACCCAAGCGTTTTCTGAAGAAGAAAAACTGGTACTCGATCAGTATACCATGAGAGGCGGCAAAAGCTTATGGCTTACCGAATCTGTAATAATGGATGAAGATAGTTTACGAAATGCCACAAACTCTAGTGTCTCTATTATGAGAGATCTCAACCTAAATGATTTCTTTTTTAAATATGGTGTTAGAGTAAATCCTAGTTTGGTTAAAGACCTCTTCTCTGCTCCAATTATGTTGGCCATAGGAGAAGGTAGCCAAGCACAATTACAACCTATTCAATGGCAATATGCTCCGTTAGCCTCATCTAATCAAAAGCACCCTATTACCAAAAATTTAGAATTAGTACGTTACGATTTTGCAAGTCCTATGGACACACTTAAAAATAACGTCAACAAAACAATATTGCTTCAAAGTTCACCTAAATCTAGATTAGAAGGCGTACCAACTAGTATATCTCTAAATGATGTTACTAAATCTCCCGATGAGAGTTTATATAATTCTGGCCCACAAAACTTGGCTATTTTATTAGAAGGTGAATTTACTTCAGTATATGATCAACGTGTTTTACCTTTTAAGGTGAAGAATTTTAAGTCTAAAAGTTCGCCTACAAAAATGGTAGTCATTTCTGATGGTGATGTTATAAAAAATGACGTTAGACAAAGAAGACCTTTAGAGTTAGGCATTGATTATAGAGGTTTTCTTTATGGCAACAAAGAATTCTTACTTAACACAGTGAATTACTTATTGGACGACACAGGACTTATAAACATTAGAGCCAAAGAAATAAGCGTTGCTTACCTTGATGAAGATAAAATAAAGGAAGAAAGCAGTACTTGGCAGCTCTTAAACATTGCATTACCATTGGCACTACTCGGTCTTTTTGGTTTGGCTTTTAACTTCTTTAGAAAGAAGAAATACACCTAGAATTTGTTAATAAGTTTGTTTTACAAATCTATACTATTAAGATATATTTGTAGGATACGTTATAATTGATAAAATTTTACATTATTAGCATGAAATTTATAGTTTCAAGTACATATTTACTCAAACAGCTTCAAGTTTTGGGTGGTGTTATTAATAACAGTAACACATTACCTATTTTAGATAATTTCTTATTTGAATTAAGCCAATCGAAACTTACGATTTCGGCTAGTGATTTAGAAACAACAATGTCTTCTACAATTGATGTAGAGAGCGATGCTGAAGGTAGTATTGCTTTACCGGCTCGTTTATTATTAGACACGTTAAAAACGTTTCCTGAGCAACCGTTAACGTTTGTGGTTGAAGAAAACAATACGGTAGAAATCAGTTCTAATCATGGTAAATATGCTTTAGCTTATGCTGATGGTGCTGAATTCCCAAATGCTGTTTCTGTAGAAGATGCAAGTAAAACAACCATAATGGGAGACATTCTTGCTACAGCAATTAGCAAAACTATTTTTGCTGCAGGTAATGATGATTTAAGACCTGTAATGAGTGGTGTATTTTTTCAGTTCTCTCAAGATAATTTAACCTTTGTAGCTACAGATGCTCATAAATTGGTAAAATATACTAGAGATGACGTAAGTGCAACTGAGTCTGCTGAATTTATAATGCCTAAAAAACCTTTAAATCTTTTAAAAGGAATTTTAGCAGGAAATGAAGAAGACGTTTTAGTAGAATATAACGAATCTAACGCTAAGTTTACCTTTGATAATTCTGTGTTAATTTGCCGATTAATCGATGGTAAATATCCAAACTACGAAGCGGTAATACCTAAGGAAAATCCAAACAAACTTGTTATTGCAAGAACACAATTTTTGAATTCTGTTCGTCGTGTTAGTATTTTCTCTAATAAAACAACGCATCAAATCCGTTTAAAAATTGCTGGTGCTGAGTTAAATATCTCTGCCGAAGATGTTGATTACAGCAACAAAGCAGAAGAGCGATTAACGTGTGATTACCAAGGTGACGATATGCAAATTGGTTTTAACTCTCGCTTCTTAACAGAAATGATTAATAACTTAAGCTCTGATGATGTTCAGTTAGAAATGAGCTTACCAAACAGAGCTGGTATTTTAACTCCTGTTGATGGGTTAGATGAAGGTGAGCATGTAACTATGCTAGTAATGCCAGTAATGCTAAATAACTAAGCTTATAATAATATTGCTATTTCAACATTTACTTATTAAAAAGGCTTACTGTAATGGTAAGCCTTTTTTTTGTTCATAAAAAAAGCGCTCACAAAAGTGAGCGCTAAATCAAGTTGAAGTAGCATCAACTTAGCCCTTAAGGAACTTCTGATTAATAGTATTGTTAGAGGTTTTGATTTGAATCATGTATAACCCTGAAGGTAATACAGATACATCAATACCATTTGTAGTTTCAATAGCTTGCTTTATAAGTTGACCGTTAATATTGTAAATAGATATGCCTTCAATTTGCTCTGTAGACTTAATAAATAACCTATCACTTACAGGGTTTGGGTATAGTTTTACTGAATTTGTATTTAAAGAAATAGCATCAATTCCCAATGTAGAATTATACTCGTAAGCACCTAAGTCTATCGTAGTGTTAAATATTCTATCATTACCTGATAAATCTAAATCACCAAATAAAGCAGTATCGTATAAAGTATTGTCTCCTTGGTCTATAATGTAAGATGAACTTGCTGTTGGTTTATAATCTGCACTTAAATTAAGAGATACTGTATTTGGATCTAAATCTTGAACATTAGTAAATGATGGTGCTGCAAAAGCCCCTGATGCTCCTCCGTTGTTTGTAATTTGAGTTATTGAATTATTAATTACTAATTCATAATGATTACCCTGAGTACCATAAGAAATATCTCTGTCTGCATAAACTCCGTTTAACGTATTGCCAAAAAAGATAGAGTTATTTATCTCTAAGTGTCCTCTAGTATTATCAGAACCCATGATAATAGCCTGACCATAAGATGTATTATTGACGTTTACTACATTATTATTAATAAAAGATGAATTAGATATTATTAAATCTAAGTCTCTGTAGTTGGTAAATGAACCATCAGGAATTCTATATGCATTGATAACAGAAAACTTGGTTTCATTATCAGCAAACAGTACGTTAGAAAAATCTGCATAAATATTATTAAAGCGATCTGTATGTAATAAAATAATACTTTGTCCAGTACTTACATTATTTGTAAAGCTTACGTTGTAAAGTTTGAAGTTTTCTTTTAAGCCAGTTCCTTTAATTAAAAAATCATTACTATAGTTATTTTTAAAGCTACAGTTTTTTATGCTTAGGTTTTCAATCCAAGTTGAAGCACCATAATATTTTGAATAAATAACACCATTATCTTCAGTAAGCGCGTTACTAGATGTATCGTAAATATTTTCTAAAATAAAACCATCAATCGTAATGTTTGTAGCATCAACTACAATTAATCTATCTGCATTATCAGATTTATTAGATGTAAAATCACCATCAACATCATCACCATTCATATCACCTGTAATAATAGCTGCATTAGTTGTATTTATTAGTGTTAAATCTCTATCTGATAATTGAGTTTCAGTACCATCAAATCCACCAAAAATAGAAATACTAGTGTCATTTATTTCTAAAGGTGTGTTTTGAGCTGAAGGCTTATAAACACCTTTAGCTACCCATATTTTTCTATTTGGACCAGCTACAGCCAATGCTGCATCAATTGTTGTATAAGCATCAATCCACGAGCTTCCGTCATTAGCTCCAGAAGCATTAGCATCTACATAAACAGGTCCATAATTACAGTTAGAAGAATAACTAGAGTTTGCATCTCTTGTCCATCCTTGTGCATACTGACCAGCATTAGTATACGAAGGTGTGTAATTAGCATCATGTTGAATACAGGTTAAATTTGGGTTTCCGTAAGATTTCATATACGTAAAATTAACATTGTTCCCATTAGCTAAATTTAATTCTACCAACTGATTATTTTGACAATGAATTTGATTTAATGTCGGAATACCGCTAATATCTATCGTGGTTATTTGGTTATTTGCACAATGTAATCGTGTTAAACTAGTGTTATTACTAACATCTAATGATGATAGGATATTTGAATGTACTTCTAATATAGTTAGGTTTACAAAAGCTTCAATTCCTGTTAAATCTGTAATACCTAAAGATGTTGCCGATATGGTTCCTGTAAAAGCTTGCGCTTCTGCAATAGAAATTTCCGAATCAGAATTTGTATTAATTGCAGTATTATTTAATAAATAATTTTTAAAGTTGAAATCTGGAATGTTAACATTTTGAGCAAAAATTGCAGACACACCCAAACATAGGTAGGTTGTAAATAAGAGTAATGTTTTTTTCATTGTAGTTGAGATTTATTTTTATTTTCAACTACAAAGCAACTACTACATTTAAGGTTTTCAATTTGCTTTTTTCTGAATAGCTCTAATTTCTTTCTGAATGAAAATCACATAAAAGTTTCCTTGACCACTTCAAGAAACTGATCGCGTTTTGACTTAGAAATAGGAATACGTTTTTGATTACTCATCAATAGATAATCACCATCGTTTTTCACTAATTCTTCAACATATTTTAAGTTGATTAAATACGAACGATGACACTTAAAAAACATAGCGTTTTTAGATAATTGCTCTACAAAATGCTTTAACGGTTTACAAATGGTTTTTTGCTTCCCTTCTACCAATTGTACGTTGGTGTACATACCATCTGCCTCAAAATAAACAATGTCGTTATGCGATGCAAAAAGAATTCCTTTAGGAATTTCTAAAGCAATTTTATCCATTGATAATTGCCTTAAAGAGTCACGTAACTTATTTAATTGACCACTTAAATTGTTGGCTTCTATAGCTTCTTTTGCTTTTGTAACCGCTTCTTTAAGTTCTGTAATATCAACAGGTTTAAGTAAGTAATCTACTGCCGAAAGTTTAAAAGCTTCTATTGCATATTGGTTATATGCTGTTACAAAAATGATTTTAAAATCTATCTGATTAGGGAAATATTCTAAAATATCTAAACCTGATTGGTTTGGCATTTCAATATCTAAAAATACGATATCTGGATGCTCTGTTTTAATTAAATCTACACCAGATTTTAAATCTGAAGCTTCATTAATTTCTTCTATGCTTGGGCAATGTTCTGTTATTAAATTAGACAATAAATGTCTTGCGCGCTTTTCGTCGTCAATAATTATAGCCTTCATAATTTATTGTATTGGCATGGTAATTACCACTTTTGTACCTGTTGGTTGTTGATTAGAATTATATAAATCTATAATTTCTATATTAATATTTCTTTTTAATTTGTTTTTGTAAAGCCTTACACGTTCTTCGTTTGCTTTGGTAGCAAAGGGTTTATGTGGTTTATCACTTCGTTTTAAAGCTTCAGATTGCTGTCTTCCAATTCCGTTATCTTCTACAGTAATTACAAGCGTATTTTCATTGGTTGCTTTAGCTTCAACCTTTAATAATCGTTCACCAGATTTGTGTAAAAGTCCATGTTTCAATGCGTTTTCCACATAAGGTTGAATGAATAACGAAGGAACTTTTATTTGCTTAACATTTAGTTTTTCATCTACATTTAAACTATACGTTAGCTCGTCTTCAAATCTAACTTTCTCTAATTCTAAATACAGTTTTAAGGCATTTAGTTCTTCTTCTAAAGTAATTTCGTTTTGTTGACTATAATCCAAATACATTCTGATTAATCGGCTAAACTTGACTAAATATGAACTTGCCAGCTCTTTTTCATTGGAAATAATATAATCTTGAATGGAATTTAAAGCATTGAAAATAAAGTGCGGATTCATTTGAGATCGCAGATTTTCTAACTTCAAATTAGTGATTTTTTTGTCGATTAATATCTTATCAATTTCGGCAATTCGTTGTGCTTCTTTCTGTCTTAGTCGCCATCTAAAATATAACCAAATCAAACCTACAACAACCAGTAAAACAAGCGCATAAAACCAGTATGTTTCCCAAAAAGGTTTGTTGATGTTAAAGGTAATTGGACTTGCAAATTGTATGTCTTTACTACCAATATTTTGACCTTGTAACTCAAAAGTATATTTACCGCTAGACAAACTATTAAACACTACAAAATGTGTATTTAAAGGAACGTCTCGCCATGTGGTATCAATAGGTTTTATGCGGTATTTGTAACCAACGTGCTTGTTAGATTGAAAACCATTAGAGTTAAAATCAAACCTTAAATTATTAAAATTATATGGTAAATTATAATTGGTATTGACTACGGTATCTTTATCATTAATTTTTACAGATTCCATCCACACTTTAGAAGTTTTAAAGTCTTTAAAAAGTGCTTCATTTTTAGGCATTAAATAAAATGAATTTGGGAAAGTTGCGACTAAATAATCTTGAAGAATGATGAATTTATCAACCGATAAAGTCAATCCATCTTGCGTATTTAAACTCTTAATTTGATTGGTTTTAGGTTGAAATCTATAAAATCCTTCATCTGTTGAAATCCATAGAAATTCACCATCCGATTTTAGTGTATTTATCTGAACTTGTTTTGGTAAAATATCTTGTTTTGAAATCAATTGATTGTCCTTAAAACACAGCAAACCATTGTGTTGTGTTGCAAGCCAAACTTCATTATTAATCTTTGCAATTGAATTAACTAAAACGCTTTCATTTTCTAATTTAATTTCTTTTGAATTAAAATTGTTTACATCAAATTGATATAAGCCATCAATGAAAGAAACGAAAAGTTTTTCCTTTAAAACCTCAGAAGTTTTCACTCTGCTTTCTCTAATAATTCGTATTGAATCTGAAGTGTAAGGTTTATTGTAAACTACAGCTTCCTTATAACTACCATAAAAGAGATTTTCTTCATTTATTTTAGAAAATGTTTTGGCAACAGAGTATTTATTTTTTTGGTCTTTTAAAGTGAATGTGTTTAAGTCTACACTATAAGATTCAGAAGCATTAATACTAACAATAACATGGTTTTTTGACGCATCAAAAAACAAATTACCAATAATTTTAGAACCTGGTAATTTTAGGGTTTTAAACACTTCTTTATTGTTATAAAACAGTAATTTACCACTATTGGTACCAAGTAAAAATTGATTGTTATTTAACGCACAAGCTGAAGTAATTTTATCTTTTGTAAGGTCTAAATTAAGACGTCTTATGCTTAAATTAGAAGACACAAAAACACCATTATCTAAGGTAGTGAACCAATAATTTTTATTGAAATCTACTAACACATCAGTTACAGATTCGTTACTAAATAATTGTTCTTTAAAAATTAATTGATTTTGTTTTAATTGAAATATAAAAACACCTGAAGTTGTTAAAAACCAATAGCCATTATTTAAAGATATAATGTTGTAAATAGTTACATCTTCAAGATTTTTTGGTATTGTTAGCTTCTTGACTTTATCAGCTTGAGTGTTGTAATAATAAAGTTGATTTTTACCTTGCTCTTTAAAATTTAAAAGCACTGAATATTTAAAAGCATACACCTTTGGTGACTGCATTCTGTACTTTGAAGTCAGTTCTATTAGTAGTTTTAGTTTATCATCCTTAATTTGATACCAATTTTGCTTCTCTTTTGAAGGTCTATCATCAGAGTCCATCTTAACGACATAAGACAATTTATTATAAGAACTCTCGCTAACGGACATACCTTCAAAAAGCTTAACGACGCTTTTATCTTCAAAATTAATGTCATAAATACCATCCACGGTAAATAAACGTATGGCTTTGTCTGTAATTTCAAAAGGTGATAATTGCCCTTTTACTAGCTTATTAGCATCATAAAAAAGGGTTAATGTATTGTTTTCAATATAAAATAGTTGACCGTAAAGGTTGATACACCAAAGTCTACCTTTTTCATCTAATTTTAATTGAAATAATGAATTCACTTTTTGGTTTGGATTTGTAAACTTTTTGTAGTTTTTTCCGTTATACCTATACAAGCCTTTATCTGCTGCAAGCCAGATATAATGGTCATCATCCTCTAAAATATCATAAAATTCTACATCTGGTAAATTAGATATTTTAGACATGTGCTCAACTACAGGATCTTGAGAGTAAACCGCTGAAAGACTGAACAACAGAAAAAATAATATATGTTTGAAATTATTGAACATAACTAAGCAAAAACAAACATAATATTTAATTACCTAATCTAAATTTGATTCTTCTGTAATTGCCGATTTTTTTTCTAAACAAACAAAAACGCCCACATTTCTGTGAGCGTTTTTACCCTATCTCTCTGACTCTGAATTATTTCAGAAATGCTAACTAACTAATAAAACTAAGAGATAATGGATAGCTAGGTAATTCGCCATTACTAGCTTTTATTGCATTTATGATTGGCATAATAAAGGCTAAGATTCCTGTTAAAATAAGAAGTAAGATTCCTAAGCCAAATAAAAACATTAAAGGTATACTTAGTACACAATAAACGATAATACTCAATTGAAAATTAACAATAGATTTACCATGCTCGTCCATGCCATCTACTCTATCCTTTTGTGTTGCCCAAAGAATTAGTGGTACTATTAAACCTCCAAATCCCGTTACATAGGTTAACATCTGTGCAAGGTGTGTTATAACCAATAATTGATTGTCTGTTCGTTTGAGTGTATGATAATTAGATTCCATAATTTACTTATTTACACTTATTTGACGCAAACAATATCAATATGTTACATATTTTAACTAATTTTTAAATTAATAGTCAAAATGTTTAACACATAAAAAAACTTCCTGAGAAAAAATCTCAGGAAGTTTAAAACATCTTAAAGAAGATTAATTAAATATCGCTTTAATAGCTGCTTGTGCAGAGGCAACTCTCGCAATTGGAACTCGGTAAGGAGAGCAACTTACATAATCCAAGCCATTATTGTAGCAGAATTCTACAGAGGATGGTTCACCACCATGTTCTCCACAAATTCCGACTTTCAATCTTGGATTGGTGCTACGTCCGCGTTGTGTACCTAAGGTGACTAATTGACCAACACCTTCTTGATCCAATACTTCAAAAGGATCATGTTTTAGGATACCTTGCTCTAGATAAATAGGTAAGAATTTACCAGCATCATCTCTAGAATAGCCAAAGGTCATTTGTGTTAAATCGTTGGTTCCAAAAGAGAAAAAGTCTGCTCGTTTTGCAATCTTATCTGCCATGAGTGCAGCACGAGGAATCTCAATCATGGTTCCAACGAAATAGTCCACTTTATCTTTTCTTTCAGCAAAAATAGCTTCTGCTGTTTCTCTAATAATGGTTTCTTGAGCCACAAACTCATCATATGTACCAACCAAAGGCACCATAATTTCTGGTTTGGTGTCAATACCTTTTTCTTTCAAGTTTAAAGCTGCTTCAATGATAGCGCGTGTTTGCATTTCTGTAATTTCAGGATAAGTATTTCCTAAACGGCAACCACGATGTCCTAACATTGGATTAAACTCTTCCAAATCCGCAACTTTAATTTTAACAGACTCCAAAGACACATGCATCTCATCTGCCAACTCTCTTAAAGTGGCTAATTGGTGAGGTACAAACTCATGTAATGGCGGGTCCAACAAACGAATGGTTACAGGAAGACCTTCCATAGCTTCAAAGATGCCTTCGAAATCTTCACGCTGCATCGGAAGCAGTTTAGCCAAAGCTTGTTTACGACCTTTTACGGTATCAGAAAGAATCATCTCTCTCATCGCTTTAATACGATCTACTTCGAAGAACATATGTTCGGTACGTGTTAATCCAATTCCTGTCGCACCAAAATTACGTGCTACTTGAGCATCCTCTGGTGTGTCAGCATTGGTACGCACTTTCATGCTACTATACTTATCAGAAAGCGTCATGATTTCAGCAAATTCACCCGTTAATTCTGGTTCTACCGTAGCCACTTTTCCATCAATAATATTACCTGTAGAGCCGTTGATAGAAATCCAATCACCTTCGTGATATTCTTTTCCTTCTACCCACATGGTTTTGGTTTTATAATTGATTTTTAAAGCACCTGCACCAGACACACAACATTTACCCATACCTCTAGCAACTACCGCTGCATGCGATGTCATACCTCCACGAGCGGTAAGAATACCTTTAGCCAAATTCATACCTTCTAAATCCTCAGGAGAGGTTTCAATTCTTGTAAGTATTGAGTTTTTAAATTTATCCGCATCTTCAGCAAAGAATACCAATTGACCTGTAGCTGCGCCAGGAGAAGCTGGTAAACCTTGAGCAATGACATGCGCAGATTTTAAAGCTGTAGGGTCGAAAATAGGATGTAATAATTCGTCTAATTTATTAGGCTCAATTCGTAATAATGCTTCTTCTTCAGATATTATTTCTTGTTTTAATAAATCCATAGCGATTTTAACCATGGCAGCACCAGTACGTTTACCATTACGTGTTTGAAGAATCCACAACTTACCTTCTTGTATGGTAAATTCCATATCCTGCATATCTCGGTAATGATTTTCCAAAATTTGTTGGTAGCCATTTAATTCGTTGAATATTTCTGGCATAACTTCTTCTAACGAAGGATAAGAATTTTTTCTTTGCTTCTCTGTGATTTGTGCTAATTCAGACCAACGTTGAGATCCAATTTTAGTGATTTGTTGTGGAGTACGAACACCTGCAACCACATCTTCACCTTGAGCATTGATTAAATACTCACCATTAAATAAATTCTCACCAGAACCTGCATCTCGAGTAAAGCAAACACCAGTTCCGGAATTTTCACCCATGTTCCCAAATACCATAGCTTGAACATTCACAGCTGTTCCCCAATCTGCAGGATAACCATGCATGTTTCTATAATATACCGCACGTTTACCATTCCAACTATCAAAAACGGCCATAACAGCCAACCAAAGCTGATCCCAAGGATTAGCTGGGAATTCTTTTCCTATACGTCTGTAAATCGCTTTTTTGAAATCGAAAACTAAATCCTTTAAATCTTGAACTGTAAATTCAGTATCTAGAGCGATTTCTCGTTTTTCTTTTAAATTATCTATGATTTCTTCAAAAGGATCTAAATCTTCTTTATTTATGGCTTTAACTCCCATAACAACACCTCCATACATTTGCACAAAGCGTCTATAAGAATCCCATGCGAAACGTTCGTTTTTGGTTTTTTTGGCAAGACCTTCAACAACATCATCATTTAAGCCTAAATTTAATACAGTATCCATCATTCCTGGCATAGATACTCTAGCTCCGGAACGCACTGATAATAACAACGGATTTTTAGCATCACCAAATTTGGTGTTCATGGTTTTTTCAATCTTAGCCACTGCTAATTCTACTTCGCTATTAATAAGATTGATAACCTCATCTTTTCCTAATTGATTGTACTCTGTACAAACCTCTGTAGTAATGGTGAATCCAGGAGGCACAGGAATACCAATTGCACTCATTTCTGCTAGGTTGGCACCTTTACCTCCTAGCAAATTTCTCATGGAGCTATTACCATCAGCTTTCTTATTACCGAAGGTATAAACCCTTGTTTTTGTTTTATTTGCGAGTTCCATAATTATGAAATTTTTAGTTTCTATATATACCATTAAAGGTACTAAGAGCGCACACTATAGATTATGATATTAATCATGTTTTCTTCTCAATTTCAAATATTTACATAAAAAAAAAGCCCAGACCTAAAACAGGCACTGGACTTTTTTTAACACTCTAGTTGCTATTAATTACAGGATTCTTTTGAGTCTTTAATCCCTACTTTTCTTAAAATATCTTCCATTAAACACCATTTGGTGATTGATGACTGCAATAAATTGGCTCCAACAAAAATGGTAAACCATAACCAATTTTCATTGACATACATGCCTAAAAGGACACTTATAATGACAAATGTTCCTGCGATTGCTCTAATGTATCTGTTAATCATAATTTTTAAAGTTTAAATATATTTTTCAATAGGTAATACAACTCCTCTGATAGGATTATTGGTTTCAATTTTTGAATTAAATTCTGCAATAAGATGAAATAAACGCTCTATTTGCTCTTCTTCTGTAAATGAGAAAAACATATGAGATTCGCTTCCTCCCTTAACACTAGGAAACCAACTCGATGTTGCCAACAAGTTTGGAATGTTTTTATAGCCATCTATATCTGACGTACTAAAACTATCTATATTGGCACTTTTGAATAATTTCAAAACTTCATTTTGAAACTCTTCTACTGCTGTTACAATAACTAATTTCATTTTACTTGTGTTTTTTACGTTCTATCATATAATATACTAATGGCACTACCAATAAAGTAAGAACTGTACTTACTATAGTTCCGCCCATTAACGAAATAGCTAATCCTTGAAAGATCGGGTCAAATAGGATAACAAACGCACCTATTACGACTGTTCCTGCAGTTAATAAAATTGGTGTTGTACGCACTGCTCCTGCTTCTATTGCGGCTTGTTTTAATGGTACTCCTTCTTCTAACCTTAGATTGATAAAGTCGATGAGTAATACCGAATTACGCACCATAATTCCCGCTAACGCAATCATTCCAATAAATGATGTTGCGGTAAAAAATGCACCCATCAACCAGTGACCTAGAATAATTCCAATCATTGATAATGGTATGGCAACCATCATTACTATTGGTGCTTTAAAGTTTTGGAACCAACCTACTATTAAGATGTAGATTAAAGCAATTGCTCCTAAAAAGGCAATTCCTAAATCTCTAAATACTTCCAAGGTAATTTGCCATTCTCCATCCCATTTTACGGTGTAATCGTCTTCAAATTCTGGCTGTCCTAAATACATTTCGTTAATCTCATAGCCTTGAGGTAGTGTTATTGCTTTTAGCTTCTCTTCCATTCCTAATATAACATACGCAGGGCTTTCTAATTTACCAGCCATATCTGCTAATACATACACTACGCGTTTTTGATTTTTACGATAAATACTTTTTGCACTTGTAGTTTCAGTTATATCAACCAAGTCTACAATTGGCACTAAATTACCTTGTTGCGATTTCACTTTTAATTGCGAAATATCTTGAATGGTTGACTTTTCCTTTTCATCTAAAGCTAATACTAAACCGATTTGATTTACAGCATCTTCATCATACAACACTGTTAACGGTCTGTTGGATAATGCCATATTCATGGTATAAGCAATTTGTTTTGGTGCTACACCGTAAAGCATCGCTTTTTCTTTATCTATGGTGAATTGAAATTCTTTTTGATCAGCTTCTACCATCCAATCGACGTCAACAACATCTTCTGTGTTATTCAAAATGTTTTGAACTTCGTTAGCAATCTCCATTTGCTTATCATAATCAGGACCGTAAATTTCAGCCACTAAAGTTGATAAAACTGGTGGTCCTGGCGGTACTTCAACAACTTTTACATTCGCATTATATTTTGAAGCTATCTTTTGAATTTCAGGACGTAATAATTTTGCAATATCGTGTGATTGCGCACTACGTTCGCCTTTATCAATTAAATTCACTTGTATATCTGCCATATTACTTCCACCACGTAAATCGTAGTGACGTACTAAACCGTTAAAAGTAATTGGTGCAGAAGTCCCAATATAATTTTGATAATTAACAACTTCTGGTCGCGTTGATAAGTATTGTGAAATTTCTTGAGCTACAACTGCTGTACGCTCTAAGGTTGTCCCTTCTGGCATATCAATCACAACTTGAAATTCATTTTTGTTATCAAACGGCAACATTTTTACAACTACCGAATTGGTAAAAAACATCACCATTGTTCCCATTAACAAGATGAAAGTCAATCCTAAAAACAACCAACGTTTTGAGGAACTTTCAATTAACGGACGTTCAAATTTTTCATAGAACTTATAAATTAAAGTGTCTTCTAATGGCTTTTTAGGCTTCTCCTCTGCTCCTTTTTTATCTTTTTCACGCAAGAAAATATAACCTAAATATGGTGTAATTGTTAAGGCTACAAATAACGATAATATCATCGCAATAGACGCACCAATTGGCATTGGCGCCATATATGGCCCCATTAATCCAGACACAAACGCCATAGGCAATACCGATGCAATAACTGTAAATGTTGCCAAAATAGTTGGGTTACCTACTTCGTTAATGGCATAAAGAGCCGCTTGTTTAAAAGGCAAGCGTTTCATTTTAAAATGCCTATGCATATTTTCGGCAATGATAATGGAATCATCCACCACAATACCAGTTACAAATACTAGTGCGAATAAAGTGATTCGGTTAAGCGTATAATCCAGCATGTAGTAGCTTAACAGCGTTAATGCAAATGTAATTGGCACCGATAAAAACACGACCAATCCACCACGCCAACCCATAGCCAACATCACAACAAATGTTACTGCGATGATAGAACCAATAAGGTGTAACAATAATTCAGACACTTTGTGAGACGCTGTTTCACCATAGTTTCTGGTGATTTCTACGTGTACATCATCAGGAATTAAGGTTTTGCGTAAATGCTCCACTTTATCAATGATGACATCTGCAATTTTCATTGCGTCTGCACCTTTTCGTTTTGCTACAGAAATAGTTACAGCTGGATATTCTGACTTGTAATCACTTGCTTTTTCGCTAGCTTGACCAAAACCAAGACTAACGTAATTTTGTGGCACTTCAGGACCATCAACAATTTTTGCAACTTGCTTTAAATAGATAGGCTGATTTTGCTGAACACCAACAACTAAATTTTCAACATCAGTCATCGATTCTAAAAACTTGCCTGTGTTTACCACAAATTCGGTATCATTTTTATCAAAAGTTCCGCTATTTAATTGAGCGTTGTTGGCTTTAATCATTTCAGAAACCGATAAAAAGTCTAAGCCAGCACTTGCTAATTTATCCTTATCTAAAACGACACGTATTTGACGTTCTCTTCCTCCAATTTTATGTGTGATAGCAACGTCATTCACTTTTTTAATTTCGGCTTCTAATTCTTGAGCCATTTGCCCTAATTGAAAATCGTCATAGTTTTCACTCCACAACGTTAAGCCTAACATGGGTACATCATCAATAGCACGTGTTTTTACTAATGGAAACGTAACGCCTTCTGGCATTTGATCCATATGCTTATTGATTTCGTTATAAAGTTTTACAAAAGAACGCTCGATATCTTCACCAACATAAAACTGAACGATGACCATTCCTTGTTCTTTCATAGACGTAGAATACACATATTCTACACCTTTTATATTTGAAATTAATTGCTCTAAAGGCTTAATAACTCTAGATTCAACCTCGGTTGGACTTGCACCAGGATAACCTACAAAAATATCTGCCATAGGCACATCAATTTGCGGCTCTTCTTCACGAGGAATTAAAAACGAGCTGTACACACCAATGACCATAAAAACAATCATTAAAAGCACTGTAAGCTTCGATGTCATAAAGACTTTGGCAATTTTTCCTGCTAAACCTTCTTTCATTTTTTCTTGAATTTCTTGTTAATGCTTACCGTGATTGCTTATTGAATATTGATTTTCGCTCCGTTGAACAACTTTCCTTCAGCTGAAACGATATAACTTTCATTGGCATTTAAACCAGATAACACTTCCACTTCATTTCCAAACGTTCTACCTAAACGCAACCAACGTAAAATAGCTGTATTACTTTGGCTTACCGTATAAACGCCGCTTAACTGACCGTTGTTTACAATAGCTTCTTTTGGTATTAAAACCATTGAAGTTTCTACTTTTCTTTCTACAGGAAATTGCACCGTTGTGAACATTCCCGATAGAATTTTCGTATCAGTTTTATCTAATGCAATTTTTACTAAATATTGTCCGCCAGTTTGTGCTGCAGATGTACTTACTTCGGTCACTTTTCCAGAAATAGTTTGGTTAATAGATTTTACATTTACACTTACTTTTGTATCTTTTTTTATTTCTGAAATTTCGGTTTCTGGAACCATCGCAACCACTTCAAAATCACTTGGTGCTTCTATTGAAATTAAAGGCTGACCTGGATTTGCCATATCTCCTTTTTTTACATTTTTACTTGTAATAACTCCGCTAAATGGTGCAGTAATGTTGGTGTAAGCAAATTGTGCGCTGATTTCGTTTTTCATTTGTTTTGCAGCTTCAAGACCTGCTTTTGCCATCTCGTAATTGGCTGTCATATCATCCATTTCTTTTTGAGATGCACTGTTTTTTGCAAAAAGTGCTTGAAAACGCTCGTAGTCTTTTTTAGCGTTGTTAAATGCTGCTGTAGCTTTGGTAATGTTCGCGTTTACTTGAGCTTTTTGAGCTTGTAAATCGGCATTATTAATTGCTACTAACAATTGTCCTTTGCTTACTTTATCGCCAACATTTACAGGTACGTTATTGACGTAACCCATCATTCTTGTACTTAAATTAGCACTGTTTTCGGCTTGAATTTTTCCGCTTACCGCTAAAAATGGGCTATCATTATTGTCGCTAACCTGTGCTACTTTTACAGGAATTGCTGGTGAGTTATCTGCAACTGCTTTTTTGTCTTCGCTACCACAACTTAACAATCCTAGTAAAGTGATAACGACAAATAATTTATGTATAGATAATGTCTTCATTTTAGTTTATGGTTAAAAAATTTAAATACGCTTTTGTGCTATTATATTCAAAAATGGTTTGGTAATATTCGAGTTCTTTTTGTGCAAATTGCGTTTCTGCAATAAGCAAATCTGTTGTTTTTTCTAAGCCTTCTTTAAATCGGTTTGTTCTAATTCTTAAAGCTTCTTTAGATTGCTCCATGGCTAATTTTGATAACTCTAGTTTACTTTCCATATCCTGAAGTAATCGCTTAGTTTTATTCAGTTCTAATTGACTTTTGGATACATATTGCTGATACTCTAATTTTGATTTTTCTAGAGTAGCTTTGGACTTTTTGGCTTTTCCAAATCGCTTGGTTCCTTGAAGGATGTTCCATTTTAATTCGGCACCAACCAAATAACCATCAGCACCAAACTGAAATAAACTATCGTCATACAATTGATAACTACCAAAGGCATTCAATGTTGGTAGAAATGTCATTTTATCTGACTTGTACATAGTTTCTCTTGCATTGGCTGCTAATTGCATCGCTTTTATGTCTGCACGTTCTTCATTAAGACTTTTATCCGTTTCTAAAACGGTAGTTTCCAACTGTAGAGAGTCCTGAGGTTTTAAAACCACATCTGAAGTATCATTCATTAAAAATGATAAGTAGTTTGAAGCATTTTTCACATTACTCCTTGCTGTTTGTAATTGATTCTTTACCTCTGTTACTCTCACTTCAACCAAGAGCACATCAGATCTTTGCAAGTAGCCTTGGTCAAAACTGTTTTGTGTCAATTGTAAATTTGCCTCTGTTGCTTCTAACGCTTTTTCTAATACAGCCACAGCCTTATATGCCAATTGCAATTGCATATAGGCATTTTCGACTTCAAAATTCACATAATCCTTAACTCTGTCTGTTTGCAAAGCCATAGCTTCCATTTTATACTTTGCGGCTTTACGTTGGTAAAACCCATCCATATTAATTAAGGGTTGCTGAAACTCGAAAACAGTAGCATAATTTTGAATTTGACTAGGATTGTTTAACGCATCTGGATTAAAATCTGCTTGAGTTACAATCTCTTGATTTAGTTTTGAACCAAAAGCCATTAATGGATTTGTAGTAGCTATTGCAGTGTGAGACACACTAATATTTGGTAAAAACACAGCATTGGTCTGTCTGTAATCTGCTTTGGCCTCATTAAAAGCTTCAACCGAAATCTTTATCTGTTGATTTGCCTCTGAAACCCTACTCAATACTTCAGTCTTTGAAATAGGTTGTATTTCCTGAGCATAATTGCCAGATATAAAACCTATTAAAACGAATGTGATAAGATATTTTAGTTTATACATTTCTTTTTTAATTTGATTCAAAATTAAGTTGCGTTCAACTTTCAGTTAGTAACAAAGGTTACTAAAGCAATAAACAAGCTTTTTTCTGCGCTTATATTTTTAAACTTACACCCAATAAAAAATATAATGTAGGATCCAAGTCTTCTTCATAAACTACATCATCTACTATGAGTATTGATGGACTTTGAGGGATGACGTAACTAGGGTAAAACATAAAAATAAAAGGCTCTACTTCGTACCAAACTGGTAAGCCAAACTCAATAGCCATTATATTAAATGTTTCACTCTCTTCTACAGTAATGTTATAACCACTTGTTGAGTTTACAGTACCTCCTTGACCTTGGCCTTGTCCTTGACCACTACTTCCTCTATTAGTATAATACTCTTGATAGAAATTTTGAGATCCGAAATACAAGCCAACAGAAGGTGATATTTGAAACTTTTGATTACGTGTAATAAAATCGTGACTTACTTCTGTAGACAAGAAGAAATCTGAAGTACTATTATTATTAAAATAATTTGCGGCTGTGGCAGCTAAGTTAAAATAATGAAAGTCGTAACTTAAAACCACTGTTACATCTGCGCTAACTTGAGAAATAACATTATAACTATCCTCATTGAAAAAATACTTTGTAATGGATATATCACCATCAAAATTGTTATATGAGAAATCGTACCCTAATGATACCAAAAACAAGTCTACTCTACTTTCATTTGCTTTTGTGAGATAAGATAATGAGCCCATTCCATAAATACCAGACTTATGATGGTACATTGCTGAAGCATATAAATATGGCATAGCTACAGAATCTTTTCTTCCTAAAAAAACAGCATCGCTTATGTAGCTGAGATTTAATGACACATAGCTTGAGTCCTTTTCATGCTTAACTTCTGTAGAATCTTTTGTTTTTGAGTTCTGGTTTACACTTTTAATTTTTTGACCTATCACATGATTACTGAAAAGTAAAAGGACTAAAAGTGCCAGCATATATTGAAAATTTTTCATCACTTTACACTTTAGTTATATCGAAAAAGGGATTTAAAAAACTTAAATCCCTTATTTCTTTAGTTACCTTTCTTCATGGTCTTTTTGTTAACCTTATTTTTCTTATTAGCCTTTTTGTTTAGCTTGTTCTTTTTATTCAGCTTATTTTTTTTGGCTATTTTTTTTCGAT
>Ga0189275_100254_pt1 | contig 44669 bp, 39 predicted proteins | sample N19A6minimetaG_FD_130329 | JGI IMG/M metagenome (GOLD analysis project Ga0189275, IMG submission 130329) | Marine microbial communities from the Costa Rica Dome - N19 A6 mini metaG | ecosystem: Environmental > Aquatic > Marine > Oceanic > Photic zone | place: Costa Rica: the Eastern Pacific...
AGAGATTAGGGACCAATTTGAAGACTTTTTAATTGGGTATAATTTTTTAATTCAACAAATTTCACGTAAATATAGAAGCGCCTACAAAGCTATCCCACATGTAGTGGAATTCTATTTTAAACTGATGGAATGTCTTAAGAGTAAAAGTATTAAAGAAAGTCTGAGTGAAATAATGATGGATCCGAAGTTTAATTATTTAACTCTTACTTCAACTCCTGAACCAAAAGACATATATAAAAATTTCACTACAGACTCAAAATCTGAGGTTTTTATTAAGGAAGCTCTACAAAGTGGAATAAAGTGCAAAATATGTAATGGATTCATACATAGAAATTCTATTTCTATTGACCACATTGAACGTAAAGAAGATGGAGGAAAAGGGAATGCTGAAAACGGTCAGATCACACACCCTTATTGTAATACAACATATAAAAATTAATTAACCTACGTAACAAAATTCTCCCAAACCCAGTTCACTCCTCCCAAAAGATCTTTCAAGTTTGAAACTTGAAAGTATAAGTTCAGTAAGTTTGTGACTTCCATACAGAATTTACTTTACATAAAATACCACCGCCTCCGATTTGAACAGTTAAAATTCCAGAGTTAGAAAATTAAGATCTCACCAAAATTCCTTCTGCATTCCCTCCCCCAACTAGTTCAAGCGTCTCGCTTGGACGGTTAAATCATCCACAATCAAAACCAAAATTCCTTCTGCATCCACCCCTCTTTCTGCTTATCTTTAGCGCATGAAAAGTGCCGCATTTGAAACATTAGGATGTAAACTCAATTTCTCGGAAACATCTTCCATGCGAAGAGACTTCGAGGACGAAGGATTTGAGCTCAAAGAGTTCGATGACAAAGCCGACGTGTATGTCATAAATACGTGCTCGGTCACGCTAGACGCTAATTCTGCATGCAGAAAAACCGTTCGACAAGCATTGCGCAGAAACCCCGATGCATTTGTGGCGGTTGTGGGTTGTTACGCACAGCTGGAGCCGGAAGAAATTGCCCAGATCGAAGGCGTGGATGTGGTGCTTGGCGCAAAGGATAAATTCCATCTGCTGGATCTGTTTGATGATTTCGTGAAGCAGGAAAAGACCATCATCCACAATACCGATGTTAATGAAGCGGTGGATTTCCATAATGCGTTTTCTTCTGATGATAGAACTCGTGCTTTTCTAAAGGTTCAAGACGGTTGTAATTACAAATGTTCGTTCTGTACTATTCCGTTGGCTCGTGGGGCGAGTAGAAGTCCTAAGATCGCCACCGTAGTTCGTAACGCTGAGCAGTTGGTAGCTGAAGGATTCAAAGAAATTATTGTTACCGGGGTAAATTCTGGAGATTTCGGTTATGGAACCGATGAAAACTTCTATATGCTCTTAAAAGCACTGGATGAAGTGGAAGGATTAGAGCGATTACGTGTTTCTTCTATCGAACCGAATTTATTGACGGAAGAGATCATCCGTTTTGCAGCAACTTCGAAAAAACTTCAGCCCCATTTCCATATTCCGCTTCAAAGTGGTTCTGATGAAATGCTGAAGATTATGAGAAGACGATATAAATCTGATCTGTACAGAAGTAGAGTTGAACTGATCAGAGAGCTGATTCCCGATGCGTGTATTGGTGTAGATGTGATTACAGGTCACCCGGGCGAAACGGAAGAGTTGTATCAAAAATCATTTGATTTCATTAATTCTCTGGATATTTCATATCTGCATGTGTTTACCTATTCCGAGCGACCAAACACGCATGCACTTTCGTTAAAACCAGTGATTCCAAAGCAAGAAAGAAAGAAACGAACGCATAAGCTCAGAAGACTTTCCAAGAAAAAGAGATTCGAATTTGATTCCAGATTTGAAGGCGAAGTACGCCCTACCCTGTTTGAAGAATCTGAAAAAGATGGACTAATGTTTGGCTGGACCAATAATTACGTTCGGGTGGCTATTGCTTTCAACGAGCGGTTGGTGAATACTATTCAGGATGTGGAGTTGACTACTCAAACCAGTGATGAACATTATTTAGGAACGTTATCGGAATCCGTTCAACAAGAAGAACAAGCCATAGCGGAGCTCATAGATGGCTGATTCCGATCAAGATCTTATTAGCCGAACCATTCGATTTCTGAATCAACAAAAAGAAATGTATGGTGATTTTTCTGTGAAGCATGAAGAGAGTTTAGCCACGGAAGCACTAAAGCACGGAAATACTAGTGAAGAAGCTGAGGCTATTACAGGAACTCAAGTGCACAAAGATGAAAAGACTGAATTAGCCACGGAAGCGCAAAAGCACGAAGTTGGTGTTGAAAAGTATGATTCTGTTTCTCAAGAATTGGTAGAGGAGCCTAAGAAAGAATATCAGACTGAAGAAAAAGAACCTGTACTTTCAGAAGCAGAAAAAATCGCTCAATGTTCATCTCTTGAAGAATTGAAGGTTTTATGTGAATCTACTGAAGTTTTGAAGACTGATCTGAAAGGAACAAATCTGGTGTTTGGCGTTGGTAATCCGAATGCAGATCTGATGATCATTGGTGAAGCTCCCGGTTTTAATGAGGACAAACAAGGTGAGCCATTTGTAGGTGAAGCAGGTCAGTTGTTGGATAAGATAATGGGCGCGATCAATTTTAAGCGAGAGGATATTTACATCGCTAATATTTTAAAACACCGTCCACCGGAAAATCGTGATCCAAAAGTAGAAGAACGTGCAAACAGTCTACCCTATTTATTGAAACAGATCGATTTAGTTGATCCTAAATTGATCTTATGTGTTGGAAGGGTTTCAGGGACTACGCTTTTAGGAAAAGATGACTCTCTTAAGAATATGCGCTCTACTTTTCATGATTTCAAAGGTAGGGAATTGATGGTGACCTATCATCCGGCAGCGTTACTCAGAAATCAGCAATGGAAGCGACCAACCTGGGAAGACGTGCAAAAACTCCGCAAACGATACGATGAGTTGGGTGGCAAGCCTTGATAAATGTTAATAACTTTGTAGAAAAGTTGTTCGAAAGTTGACAAGTTAGGCACCAATTAATTACATAAATTATTAGTCATCCTGAGGATACTTCCGAAGGATCTTCACGACTTTTTTGTGCTAATACTTCCTTCGTGCAGGTTCTTCACTTTCGCTCAGAATGACTTGAATAATAAGTACCAGATCGACTAGATTTTTTATACTAAATGGCAAAAAACGGTTCAGCATACAAAAAAGATAATTACGTAGAATCCAATAAGGTGTTGGAACAGCAGGGACGCGTTCCACCACAGGCAGTAGAAGTTGAGGAAGCGATTCTAGGCGCAATGCTCATTGAAAATGGCGCAGCTATTATTGCTTTTGGAATGTTGGTGGCTGATGATTTCTATAAACCGGCTCATCGCCATATTTTTGAGACCATCAAGAATCTTTCCGAAAGAGATAATCCACTCGATCTTCTTACGGTGGAGAACGAGTTGAGAGATAATAACTTGCTTGATGCTTGTGGCGGTCCCTCCTATTTATCTGACCTAACTCGCTCTGTAAGTTCTGCTGCCAATATTGAGTATCACTCTCAGATCATTATTGAGAAAGCAGTTAAGCGAAATCTTATCTTGAACTGTACGGATGTTATCAAGGATTCTTACGACACTACTTCTGATGCTTACGATGTGCTGGACGATGCAGAGCAACGTATTTTTGATCTCGCTAATAACAAGACCAAAAATGCTTCTCAACCTGTTTCAGAGATCCTGAAAGATACGTTAGAGTATCTCGAAGATATGCGAGGCAAGGAAGGCGGAATTACGGGTGTTCCTACCGGCTTATCAATTGATCAGATGACAGCCGGTTGGCAAAAAGGAGATCTGATCATTATTGCAGCTCGCCCTTCTATGGGTAAAACAGCTTTTGTATTAACAGCTGCTCGTAATGCGGCTATGCATCACGATGAAAAGCTCAGATCTTCTGTGGCAATTTTTAGTCTTGAGATGTCGAATCAATCTTTAGTACAACGACTTTTGACGATGGAAGCTCGTGTAAATGCTTCAGATGCTAGAAAAGGAACACTGAACGACGATAGTTTTAAGCAACTAATTGAAGCCGCGAGTAATTTACATGAAGCGGATATTTTCATTGATGACACTCCGGCCATTACCTTGATGGAGCTTCGTACTAAATGTCGTCGTTTGAAAAGTGAGCATGATGTAGGATTGATCATCATTGATTACTTGCAGCTTATGCAGGGTAACACAAGAGATACCGGTAACCGTGAACAAGAAATTGCTTCTATCTCTCGTGGATTGAAATCCTTGGCTAAAGAATTAGATGTTCCGGTAATTGCATTGTCTCAGTTGAGTCGAGCAGTGGAACAACGTGGTGGTGATAAACGCCCGCAGCTTAGTGATTTACGTGAATCAGGTTCGATCGAGCAGGATGCCGATGTGGTTATGTTTTTATACCGCCCGGAATACTACAAGATCAATACAACTGAGGATGGACAATCTACGGCCGGACTTGCTGAAGTCATTATTGGTAAGCAGAGAAACGGTCCTGTAGGAAGCAGAATGCATTACTTTGTTAAAGATTACGCTCGATTTGAGAATTTAACTACTGCTGACACCGGTGGATTCCTTAACGAACCTGGCGGAGGAAATGCTCAGATTCCTGATAGTTTTGATGCCGGCCCACCTCCAATGCCACATAATCCAGCTCCTGATGAGGACGCCCCATTTTAAAATGACTAAATACTTTTTTGTCTGCTTAATTTTTTGTTTAAATCTCGATTTATCTGTAGCTCAAACTGTAGATTATGCGAGAAAAGTAGTTAATACACTAGCTTCCGATGAATTCAAAGGTCGGGGCTATGTTGATGATGGAGATAAACTTGCAGCTGATTTTATACGAAATGAGTTCAAGAAGTTTGGTCTTAAATCTTACGATAATAACTATTATCAGGAATTTGAAACTTCAGTAAATACGTTTCCCACTCCTATAAAAGTGTTAGTGAATGGATACAAAATAACTGCGGGCAAAGACTTCTTAGTTGAGCCAGGTTCCGGATCACTAAAAGGTAAATTTGATATAATTAATGTCACTGCTAATGAAATCCTCGATAACGCGAAATTTGTTACAAAATTGAGAGTTTCTTCAGGAGCTTTTATCGTTATCCAACCTTATGATAAGTCTAAATTTAATAAAGAGCAGAACGACCAGATAAACGGTGTTATTCAATTTCTTAAATATCATCCTCAAAATCCGGCTAAAGGAACTATTATTCTTACCAATGAGAAACTTACATGGAGTGGATCAGTTCAAGAGTTTTCAAAACCCATACTGATTATTCAAAAAGATTCGTTATCAGCACCAATTAAATCTTTAGAAGTTGATATCAGTAACAAATATATCAAGAATTATAAAACACAAAATGTGATCGGTTATGTGGAAGGTGAATCATCAGATTCTACTATTACTTTTATAGCACATTATGATCATTTGGGGATGCTTGGGACTGATGCAATATTCAACGGTGCAAATGACAACGCCAGTGGTACAGCCATGCTGTTGAGCCTTGCAAAGCATTACTCTGAAAATAAACCAGCGTTCAACACAGCCTTTATTGCTTTCGGTGCTGAAGAATTGGGCTTGATTGGATCAAAATATTACATAGAAAATCCATTGTTTGAATTATCTGAAATTAAATTTCTAGTAAATTTTGATTTAGCAGGAACTGGAGATGAAGGTATTCAAGTAGTAAATGGATCGGTTTATAGAGATAAATTCGATCTTCTCACTTCCATCAACAAGCAACATGAGTTAGTGCCTGATGTTAAAATTCGAGGTGCTGCTTGTAATAGTGATCATTGCATGTTTGATCAGAAAAATGTTCCAGGTTTCTATATCTACACTCGTGGAGGAATTCAAGCATACCACGATATTTATGATCGCCCTGAAACTCTTCCTCTTACTGAGTTTGAAGATTATTTTAAATTACTAACTGAGTTTATAAATCAATTGTAGTCTGCTATTTAGTTAGCTCTATTTGAATAGACTTCTCGCCAGATAAAATTCTATCAAAGAAATCGAAGGTTTCATCAAGTTGGTCGAACTGAATTCCTGATATCTCATGACGAGCTCCGTCGTACGTGTAAAGCAAATAAGAAGAATTATTCTTTTTTAGTTTATTTGCAATAGTTCTAGATCCATCTAAGTATATATAGCCAGGTTCAGTTTCAGCGCAATAATGATGAGGAGCAGTAGCATAAGGAACTAAGTTATCATCTGTTCCGTGAAAGAAGACTGCGGGAATAGAGGTCTGTTCAGTAATGTATCGAACATCAACAACAGCCCCGGCTAGTGATAATACTCCTGAAATATTTACTTTTGAGTATTTAGCCATATCATCAAACATGAGTGAGCTATTGTATACTGCATTTAAAACTGCTTCGGCTCCTGCGCTACTTCCTCCCACAACAATTTTTGAAGTATCTACATTAAGTTCTTCACTATTATTTACTACGTATAAAACCGCATCCATAAAATCCTCCGCAGACTTTTTGAATGTTTCAATCTTTCCAGAAGCTTCATAACCACAACTAAATGACTTGCCTTTTCTCGTCAAGCGGTAAGAAATTAGTACACTTACATAGCCTCGTTTGTTGGCGACTTTAGCTAGTTTTATTAATGATTCATTCTTTGGGCTTCCTCCTGAAAAACCACCGCCATGCATAAAAATCATTACTGGTTTAACTTCCTTATAGCTCCCTTGAGGTTTATAAACATCCAGATATAATTCTTCTCCATCTTTTTCAGCATAAACTCTTGTTTCATCGGGAGTGACATTCGAATTTTGTGCATGAATCGTTTCGGAAACGGTAAAAAATGCTAGAACTAGTAGTAAATATCTCATAATGGATTCTTTTTATTAATTCATTCCTTCAAACAAAGCATCGTAATCTTTGATCTTTTTACTCCAATCCAGATGTTTGTTGATATTTTGAAGGGAAGATTTCGGAAGTGGCTTTGTTTTCCCTGTTAACAAATCTTTCATGTGCTTAAAAAGAGCATCTTCATCGTTATACAAAACAGGAGCGTGCAATAATGGACTATGAAGCGATTTCGGAATTAATTCCGGGTAATGTAACGCGTTTGGCACCAATGGGTGACATCCACAATAAATTGCTTCTAAAATAGGTGTACAAAAAAATTCATAGCTGGCAGTTGAAACTACGATGTCTCCCGAATGAAGCAATTTACTGTAGTTTTCCTTGTCATCCACATACCCGAAATGAGAGATTTGAGTTCCATATCGCTGCCAAGCTTTTTCAAACTCTTCCGGTTTTTCATGCTTGCTGTCACCGGCTAAGATTAAATCAAACTTAAGATCAATGTCATTTAATCGGTTTAATACTCTGAAAAACATGGCAGGATTTCGATCAAATTGCCACCTTTGATTCCACACAATTACCGGGTTTTCATTCTTTGATCTGATATCAGATTGAGCATCAAAATTTTTGAGATCCAAGCCCGGCTGCAAGACAATACTTTTCTCTTTTATCTGATCAACTGTATTGTAATGTTTGTCATCAGGATAATTATCCAAAAACTTAGGCAACGCTTCCATTAGATCATCAATATGAAATTGAGAAGTAAACAGCAGTTTGTCAGCCACCAACATACTTAAATAATTGATGTAGCAAAATGTAAGGTCTCGTGTTTCTCCTTCGGGAATTGGGCGCGTAAACTGATTGTCATGCATATACATGATCTTTGGTGTATGAGAAAACCTCGGGTTTGTAAGCGCTATAAAAGCCGGAAGATTTGTCATACTACTAACCATCAGCAAATCGACATCCTCTTCAACCTGATTGGTAAGTTGAGCCAAAGTAACTGAATCGCCATGCATTCTCCATTTCCAGCCCTTGTAGTTCAATTTAATTGGAATAATCGAATGTGAAGAATGCTCAATCAATCCTTTCAAAAAGGCTTTATGAGATCCGCTGTAAAAAGGCTCGATTGCAAGGATGTTCATTTACTCTGATTATAAGTCTTCAATTTCTAATCCTATTAAACTTGGTTCTTCTATTTTCATATATAATCAGAAGTTATTGGTTAATTGTTAATGGTAAAAATTTCAAAACAAATAATTAATAACCAGTAACAAAAAACAAATCATCGAAATCTTGATTGAATTTCATCGAGTGAAAGATAAACGATTGTCGGCTTTTTCAAAGGGTCAAGATAAGGTTGTTCGCAAGCAAATAATTGATCCACTAAAGCTTCCATTTCTTTGATACCCAACTTTTTACCTCTAGGTATAGCAGCTTTTGAAGCAAATGAAATTGCTACTTTATCACGAGCTTCTAAATTCATTTTCTGCCCCAATTCCTGATATTGGTGAAGCATAGATATCAACACTTCTTGCTCATTTCCAATTTCAATATCTGCAGGAACACCATTAATCATAGCTGTATTTCCGCTCATCATTTGAACAGAGAAACCCATACGTTGTAAAATAGGATGAAGCTCTTTCAAAAGAGTATAATCACTAGCTGAAAGCTCCATAGTTTGGGCAAATAAAAGCTGCTGAGTGCTTGGCAGGGCAGATTCAGTAGCTGTAATCGCCTTTTCAAAAATGATTCGTTTATGCGCTAAATGCTGATCAATTACACAAACTCCTGTTCTGGTCTGAGTTATGATATAGGCATTGTGTAACTGGAAAAATCCTTGATCGTCTGCGGGTTTGTTTTCATCAGATCTAAAATCACCTGATTTAAATCTCTGCTCAGTTGTGCCGGAATCTCCATACAACATCTCACCAAATTCATCACCTCTGCCCTTTGCCGGATTTCTGTTTATCCTTGATGGAATATGAAACCCTGATTCACTCTGACGAACATCTTTTTTAGCATTGAAACTGAATCCGGAATCAAACCCTTTTCCTTCATTATCTCCAAGAAAAGTACTTTCCTCTCGTTGTATATTCGGAACCATAAAATGCTCATTCAACGATCTGTTTACTACTGATCGCGCAAGTTGAATCACGCTTCTTTCGTCCTCAAACTTTACTTCCATTTTCGATGGATGCACGTTCACATCGACTTTAGCAGGATCTATTTCAAAAAACAATGCATAAAATGGATATTCATTATTTTTGGTCCATGCATCGTATAAACTCAAAATCACATGCGTCAGATAACGGTGCTGAAATGGTCGTCCGTTTACAAAAAGGAACTGCTCTCCTCTGCTTTTTTTTGCCAGCTTGGGATCAGAAGCAAAACCAAAAATTCTTACGTAACTGGTTTCCTCTGCAAACTCGATCAAACTTGCTTTGTACGGAGTGCCAAATATCGCAGAAACTCTTTCTTTTAAAGTTTGAGCTGGTAAATTATAAATCTCTTCCCCATCAGCGACAACTTGAAATGCAATGTTTGTATTAGCCAAAGCGGCATATTGAACAGTTCTTAAGATATGCCTTAGTTCCGTAACATCCGTCTTTAGAAACTGTCGCCGTGCGGGAACATTAAAAAATAAGTTTCTGACTGAAAATGAAGTTCCGTTTGGCGTAGCAACCGGAGTAATTTCCTTCTCATCTCCACCATCAACCTGAAATTCCCAACCGTTTTCATCTTCTGCTCGTTTTGAGCGAACCGTAACTTGTGAAACAGAAGCGATGGAAGCCATTGCTTCGCCTCGAAAACCAAGTGTTCGGATTTTAAAAAGATCATCAACGGAATTAATTTTAGAAGTAGCATGACGTTCAAAACAAAGCGGAAGATCTTCTTCACTCATTCCACAACCATTATCAATAACTTGAATAAGAGTTCTTCCTGCTTGTTCTATAATGATTTTAATTTCATCCGAACCGGCGTCAACTGCATTGTCTAAAAGTTCTTTTACTACTGATGAAGGTCTTTGAATTACCTCACCCGCCGCAATTTTGTTACTAATTTCAGGTGGTAACTGATGTATAATCGACGTGCTTTCCTGCGTTTCGCTCAACTAAATAAATCCTACTAAAGTGTGATTAAATAAATTACTAATGACAATAATAAAGCTAATGCCAATACTTTAACATTCTGCTTTGGCTTAACTCTGTTGTGTGTTTGAAACTTAATGCGACGTTTTCGCCGATTATCTTCCCGCTCTTCTTTTTCAGGATCGTGATATCTGAATGGTAAATCGAATTTTTTTGGCTTCGGACGGAAACCGAACATAGGTCTGATCATGGTTCTGGAAGTTTTATTAACCTTTTTGAAACCAACGGAGTACTACCGCCAATCATTGCTAATATAATAATTAGGAATGAAAAAATTAGGAATAGATCTACTTTAAAACTATTCCTAATTCTCTTCCTTTTTTCGTAAACTCCAACCCCGCAAAAGTCAATTTTTGAATATCTTACTTCGGGATTAAATTACTAACTAAATTTTAAAACTTAGAGAACGTATGAGCAACGATACCGCCAAGATTATCTACACAAAAACAGATGAAGCACCAGCACTCGCTACTTATTCTTTTTTGCCGATTGTTGAAGCTTTTTCAAGTGCAGCAGATGTAGTAATAGAAACCAGAGATATTTCACTAGCAGGTAGAATCCTTGCTAATTTTCCTGAGTATTTAAAAGAAAATCAACGAATTGGCGATGCTCTTGCTGAACTTGGTGAATTGGCAAAAAAACCGGAAGCAAACATCATTAAGCTTCCAAATATCAGTGCTTCAGTTCCACAGTTAAATGCTGCAATTAAAGAACTTCAATCTCAAGGTTTTGCACTACCTGATTACCCGGAAGAACCAAAAAACGACGAAGAAAAAGAGATTCAAGCAAAATACGATAAAGTTAAAGGAAGTGCGGTAAACCCTGTATTAAGAGAAGGTAATTCGGATCGTAGAGCTCCAAAAGCAGTAAAAGAATATGCTCGGAACAATCCACATTCAATGGGAAAATGGAGTTCAGACTCAAAATCTCATGTCGCTTGTATGGATCATGGGGATTTCAGAAGTAATGAGCAATCTGTAACTGTTCCTGATTCTACTAATGTAAAGATTGAATTTGAAGATATATCGGGCGATAAAAAAATATTAAAGCAAGATATTGATCTACTACCTGGTGAGGTTATAGATAGCAGTGTAATGAGTAGAAAAGCATTATTACGTTTTCTTGACTTGCAGATTAAAGACGCAAAAGAAAGCGGTGTTCTGTTCTCACTACATATGAAAGCAACGATGATGAAAGTATCTGACCCGATTATTTTCGGTCATGCGGTAAAGATTTTCTTCAAAGATGTTTTTGAAAAACATGCTGAAACTATTGAAGGTTTAGGTGTAGATACCAGAAATGGATTTGGTGATCTGGTTTCAAAATTAAGCGCTCTTCCTGAAGATCAAAGGAAAGAAATTGAAGCTGATATCGAAGCTTGTTATGCCTCACAACCCGATCTGGCAATGGTCAACTCTGACAAAGGAATTACAAATCTGCATGTACCAAGTGATGTTATTATTGATGCTTCTATGCCTGCAATGATTAGAACCTCCGGTTGTATGTGGAACAAAAATGGCGATACTCAAGATACGAAAGCCGTAATCCCCGATAGTAGCTATGCAGATGTGTATCAAGCTGTAATAGAAGATTGCAAAAAGAATGGAGCATATGATCCGACTACTATGGGAAGCGTTCCTAATGTTGGTTTGATGGCTAAGAAAGCCGAAGAGTATGGCTCTCATGATAAAACTTTTGAAATTGAAGGAAGTGGTAAAGTTCGAGTTGTAGATGCAAACGGAACTACACTTTTGGAACATGATGTAGAAAAAGGTGATATCTGGAGAATGTGCCAGGCGAAAGATGCGCCTATTCAGGATTGGGTAAAATTAGCGGTATCCAGAGCAAAAGACACCGGCTCTCCTGCTGTTTTCTGGTTGGATGAAGATCGTGCTCATGATGCAGAACTCATCAAAAAAGTAAATCATTATTTAAAAGATCATGACACTGATGGTTTAGAAATACATATAATGAGTCCTTTGAAAGCCACTCAGTTTTCGTTAGACCGAATTCGTGAAGGAAAAGATACTATTTCGGTTACAGGAAATGTACTTCGAGATTACTTAACTGACCTCTTCCCTATTCTGGAAGTTGGAACGAGCGCTAAAATGCTTTCTATCGTACCATTAATGAACGGCGGTGGATTGTTCGAGACCGGTGCCGGTGGATCTGCTCCAAAACACGTTCAACAATTTGTGGCAGAGAATTATTTACGCTGGGATTCACTCGGAGAATTTCTCGCCTTAGCGGTTTCTTTAGAACATCTTGGTAAAACTTTTGACAACCAAAGAGCTAAGATCCTTGGTGAAGCTTTGGATAATGCAACATCCAAGTTTCTTCAGAATGATAAATCTCCTGCTCGACGGTTAGGACAAATTGATAACCGAGGAAGTCATTTTTATTTAGCCATGTATTGGGCTGAGGCTCTTGCAAATCAAACGGAAGATTCTGATCTAGCTTCTAAATTTGCTGATATCTCTAAAGCTTTGGCTAACAATGAAGAAAAGATCAACGCCGAACTTATAGAAGTGCAAGGAGATCCGGTTGAAATAAAAGGCTATTATAACCCAAACGAGGAGCTTGCTGCTAAAGCAATGAGACCAAGTGAGACGTTAAATAAAATTTTATCTGATTTCTAAATTAGCCGTCATTCTGAACTTGATTCAGAATCTAAAACTGTTTCAAACTATCAGAATAATCAAAAGCCCGTTTCTTCAGATTCGGGCTTTTGCTTTTCCACTCTTATAATTTCAGTATCGAATTTAAAAAAGTCGCTCAAGTGTTCTTTAAGTTCGAAAAAAAGTTCATCAGCATCTTCCAGTTCATCTTCCGGTACTTTAACAATTCGTGCATAATTGCTTTTAAGAATTATATCAATGGTAAACCATTCTTTCATTTTCATGGTATCCTGTAAAGCATTTCCTGATTCTTCGTTCGAAAAACGAATACATTCAACTTCACTAAAAGAAAACTCTCGTCGTCTAATTCTGAAATAACTAAACCAGGTGATATTCTGTTGAACGGAATATTTATCCATATTGAAGATGAATTCATAGCTTGCAAAGAGTTTTATAAAAAGCGCTATAAAAAACATCCAGAAAAAAACAGCAAATATGAATCCCAGAATAAAGCAGACGATTAACGCTGTAAAATCTATAAGTGTAAAAGTAGCTTCTACATTTAGTATTAGTTTATCAGATTGATCTTGTATTTGGTATTTCATATTGAACTAAATTTTGTAAGACTCAATCAAAAAATATTTTGCTACTTTTCTTGCTTTAAGATTAAAATATCACAATTAATCTCTAAATATTATTCCAGTAGGTTCTTGATTTTGTATGTTTAGATTCAGGTAAAATATAACTATAATACTAAATCTTAAATATTAACCATTTATCATTACAATAATGCGTTATACACTATTTCTTATTGCTTTGCTTTCATTGATTTCATGCAAAAATTCCCCTTCAGCTGTTGAAGAAAAGCCTGTTGATTTAGACCCATTTCTTGTTCAAGATTTCTTGGATTCAATTAATGTCGTAAAGTATTATGATAATAGAAGAGCCATAATAGAGAGTAATGGCTTAGATAAATATGTACACTTTGAATCTTTAGATAGTTGGGAAATTATAGAAATAGACTCAACAATAACTGATTCAATAATAATTAATTACCAAATTACATCTGATTATACTAAACAAAGCTTTCACTGTTCTACTATTGAATTCGATGTCTGTTTGAGTGAAGAACATAACGACGTAAAGACAAGCAATAGTTCTATAACTTATTTTCCATCTCAAAATAGAATCCAATTAGTTTTACCTGCAAGTTTACTACCAACATTTAATCTTGCTAATTTAGATCAAAATTCTGAATTATTAATTGACTTCGAATATAATTTTGAAGGTAATAGTAATGGAATACTTAGCTTTGAAGACAATGAAAAGAATTTAAAAATTAATTTTTTGCCAAATGGAAAAGTTGAATTTTTAAAATTGAACAAAGGCAATAACTGCCAATTAAATCATACAATAATTTCAGATTCTACTGCTGAACTTACAGCATCTGCTGCTTTAGCTAATTGTGCGTCTTCAACAATAAGTTCTTCTTTTTCAAATCGAGTAGATTCGTTACTAAATACTCTTATGCCTCAACAAGAATATGAATCTATAGATATGATTAGAAAAATTCGTGGTCACACTAATATGACAGAAGATGATTTCGATAGTTGGGAAATGAGTTCTACTGAAACATGGACTATGTTAGATGATACGTACGATGGTGAAAACTTCAGGAGAAAAATTATTTATGAAGCAAATGCAGTCGAGAAATATAAAGAAATACAAGGACGAACAGATTATGATCCAGAATCCAATACAAGAACCTTTTCTTCAAGTGATACTTTATATTCCGACACAACTCAATACAATGTAATATTCATACTTGATTTTATGAACAATAAAATTGTTTTTGATTATCCAGAAGCATATTACAAGAAAGGATTTCTATCTAATAATAGTAACGTTCCTTCCAGTATAGATAAATCCATAGATGTGGATTATAAATCCATCGTACCCGATTCTTCCCTAGATAAAATATATTTCAATACTTCATTAGGGTACTATTGGCAGAATTTTTCTTTAGATTGGGACAAAAGAAATTTCAGCACTGGTATTACCGTCCAAATTGGAACTCCTCATAACCAAACCAGCTGGTCATTTGGTTTAACTACCGATGAATAATACAATATATTTTATCCTAAGTCTGAATAACACCCGTTTTAAATTCCTTTATCTCAGGATTTAAATTAGCACAAGATAAAGCATTAGAAATGCGATTTCTAGTTTCTGCAGGATGAATGACAGCATCTACCCAAAGTCTTGATGCAGCGTATCTTACATCGGTTTGTTTATCATAGCTTTCAGTGATCTCCTTCATAATCTCATTCTGCTTTTCTTCACTCACTTCTTCGCCTTTTTTCTTCATTGTAGCGATTTTAATCTGAGTTAGCGTTTTAGCTGCAGAAGCACCGCTCATAACAGCGATATTTGCCGTTGGCCAAGCAAACATAAATCGAGGATCATATGCCCGACCACACATCGCATAATTACCAGCTCCGTAGCTGTTACCAACAACAACAGTGATTTTTGGTACGGTTGAATTACTCATAGCATTCACCATTTTTGCCCCATCTTTGATGATTCCACCATGCTCACTTCGTTTGCCAATCATAAATCCGGTTACATCCTGAAAAAAGATAAGAGGAATCTTCTTTTGATTGCAGTTCATGATAAAACGTGCAGCTTTATCAGCAGAATCTGAGTAGATAACTCCGCCAATTTGCATTTCCCCTGTTTTGGTTCTTGAAACCGTGCGTTGATTAGCAACGATTCCTACACTCCAGCCATCAATGCGGGCATATCCTGTAATGATAGTTTGTCCGTAACCGTCCTTAAACTCTGTGAAACTATCTTCATCTATAATACACTCCAAAAGTTCCTTCATATCATAAGGTGAAGTTCTAGCTTCAGGAAGAATATCAAATATCTCAGCAGATGATTTAGCCGGAAGCTTAGGTTCGGTTCTATTAAAACCAGCTTTTTTGAATGGTCCTAATTTTCCCACCAAATCTCTGATTGTTTCTAGGCATTCTTCATCGTCCTTCATTTTATAATCTGTAACGCCACTTATTTCAGTATGTGTTGTGGCTCCTCCAAGAGTCTCATTATCTACAGATTCTCCAATTGCAGCTTTTACAAGGTAACTACCGGCCAGAAAAACGCTTCCAGTACCATCCACAATTAAAGCTTCGTCACTCATTATTGGTAAATAAGCTCCACCCGCAACACAACTTCCCATAATTGCAGCAATCTGTGGAATTCCTTTTGCTGATATAACTGCATTATTCCTGAACATACGTCCGAAATGTTCTTTATCCGGAAAAATTTCATCCTGCATAGGTAAAAACACCCCGGCTGAATCCACTAAGTAAATTAAAGGGATATGATTTTCTATCGCAATTTCCTGAGCTCGTAAATTTTTCTTTGCAGTAATTGGAAACCAAGCTCCTGCTTTAACGGTTGCATCATTTGCAACTATCATACAATCTCTGCCTTCAACCTTTCCTACTCCTGTAATCACACCTCCACTGGGGCAGCCTCCAACTTCTTCATACATTTCATAGCCAGCCCATAAACCTAATTCATTAAAATCTGTATCTTTATCGATCAATTTCTCAATTCTTTCGCGAGCCGTGAGTTTGCCTTTAGCATGTTCTTTATCAATTCTGGATTGACCTCCACCCAGCATTATTTCATGCTCCTGATCTCTTAAATTGTCGAGTAATATATTTAACCAATTTTCTTTTTTGGATGAGCTTGTATTCGCCATGTTTCCTTGAAATCTTTTATTATAATACCAATGATAATTATTACGTTAATTATAGGAATTTCTATGATTCATATCGTGATTTTGATGTAATTGAATTTAAAAACCCCTGTAATGAAAAAATTTACTCTATTCCTTCTATTTACGCTGTTTATTTCAACTTCTTATGCAACAGCGCAACAAAGAGGTAAAGTCACATACACTTCACTAGCTAACAGAGCTGCCTCCCCTAACTTCTTTTTTGAGAGTATCGTGATTCCTGATCAAAATGAAAACCAAGCTCAACTTATCTTTAGTTTTAGAATGGACAACAGCTTCATACCGTTCAAGAAGATATCAACAGATAACGAGATTACAGCTCCTGAAAATGCTGAATTTTATAGTATAGCTAGATTGAATACAGAAATATTTGAAGGAAAAGCCTCCAAAAGAGATCTCAAAAATTTATCTACGGTGTCACGAGATATTTGGAAAGATACTTTGTTTGCAGAGACATACGACGATACTAAATCAAAAAAGAAATATGCTACAGGTAGATTAGTTACTGAGCTGAAACCGGGTTTATATAATTATGTTCTACAGCTTAGCCTGATGGAAAGTAATAACGACAGAAATTCACAAAGAACAAATATTGAAATAGAGGATTTCAACACAAAAAAAACCGGTGAAGTATATCTTATAAAATCAGGAGCAAACACTTCCTCCCTCCAGCTAATTAATATGGGAGATAATGTTATTTACGGAAACGACTATCAGGCTTTGGTTCGTATTCCAAATTACAACTCAAATGAAAGTTATAGTTTAAATATTTACAAAGCCCGGATTTACAGAGACGACACCACGAATACACAAAAAGTAAAAACTATATCCTTAGAAACAGATCGTATTTTTAAAAATTCATCTATCTCATTAGCAGAATCTAAACTGACTTCCTTGACCTTAAATACAGAAAATGGATCTTACACTTACGCTCTGATAGATGTACCAAATTCCGAGTTTGAGAATGCTATTTATAACCTAGAATTAGTGAATGAATCAGGAAGTTCTTTTCTGGCAAAAAAGCTTGTTCGATCATACTGGCCCGACATCCCCCCTAGTCTTTTAAATCTGGATATTTCTATTGAAATGATGAAGTATATTATTTCTGAAGATAAGTTGAAAAGCATGAAGAAAGGCAATGCTCAGGAAAAAGAGAAAAAATTCAGAGAGTTTTGGTCAAAAAGAGACCCAACTCCTAAAACCGAGTTTAATGAACTTATGACCGAATATTATCGCCGCGTTCATTATGCTTTTGTAGAATACAGATCGCCTGAAATTCCTAACGGACAAGATACTGACCGAGGAGAAATCTATATTAAATATGGACCTCCTAATTCTACCGACCGAACTTTTCCTAAAAAGGGCAAAGTAATAGAAACATGGACATATGATAACCGTTCTTTTGTTTTTGAAAAAGCCGGAGGCTTCTCAGAATTTATATTGCTGGGTAAATAATACTCTGCGTTTTTCTAGCTTAAGTATTAACTTTAAGCTATGAAACCAAAAATCGGAATTACAATTGGAGATATTAACGGAGTTGGTCCTGAAATTGCTTTAAAAGTGCTAACAGGAATTGAGCTCTCTGAATCAACCCCGGTTCTGTTATCTCCTATTTCAGTGATAGAATTTTATAGTGCACTTTTTTCAATCGATTTAACTTATAACAGAGTTTCAACATTTAATGAAGTAAAAGCTGGGGTTGTTAATATTCTAGATTTCGAAGGCACAGAAGAGCTCCCAAAACCTGGAAATTTATCAAAAGAGTCTGGTTTGGTAGCAATGAAATCCATAGAAAAAGCAATAGATCTTTGCCTCAAAAGATCAGTTGATGCAATGGTTACTCTTCCAATTTCAAAAGAAGCCGTCAATCTATCAGGTTATAAAATTCCGGGACATACTGAATTTCTAGCAGAAAGAACTGCTACGAAATCTGCTTTAATGATGCTTGTGAATGAATCTCTCAGAGTTGCACTTACAACAGTTCACATTCCTATAAGTGAAGTAGCTACAAATATAACTACTGAAGTAATTTACGAGAAAGCTAATATTCTATATTCCAGCCTAAAATTAGATTTTGGTATTAACAGTCCAAAGATTGCAGTACTAGGTCTAAATCCACACGCCGGAGACGGAGGGATTATCGGCTCAGAGGAAATTGATATTATAATACCAGCTATTAAAAGACTCCGTTCTAAAGAGATAAATGTATCGGGTCCTTTTCCTGCAGATGGATTCTTTGGACAAAAGCTTCACCTCGAATACGATGCGATCTTAGCCATGTATCACGATCAGGGATTAGCCCCTTTTAAACTTATGTCGTTTGGAAAAGGCGTAAATTTTACTGCAGGATTACCAATAATACGAACTTCTCCCGATCATGGAACAGCCTTTGATATAGCCGGAAATGGTGTTGCCGATCCCTCTTCTTTTATTGAGGCTTATCAACTCGCCCTAAAACTATCAAAGTTGAAAAATAAATGACTAAAGCAGATAACTATTCTTATTTGGCACCACTCTACGATAAATTGATGGAAGATGTGGATTATGAATCCTGGGCTGATTACATCGATGAGATTATTCAAGAACATTATCCACGTTGTGAAAGAGTTCTTGAACTAGCCTGTGGTACGGGATCTGTTGCAATTTCACTTGACGAATTGGGCTATTACTCAATTTTAGCGACTGATATTTCCCCACAAATGGTTGATATCGCCAAAAAAAAAGCACTAGATGCAGACTCCACCGTTGATTTCACAACCTTAGATTTTTTAAATATAACTATTGAAGAAGAATTCGAAGTTATTTTCTCCGTTTTTGATAGTGTAAATTATTTAGAATCTGAACAACAGATTTTAAAAATGCTAACTGAATGCGAAAAGGTTTTACAACCAAATGGTCTATTAATCTTTGACTTCTCCACACCCCGGAATTCTCTTGAAGCAGTAGATTATCTAAACAATGAAGAAGCTGAAGTTAAAGATCTGCGGTTTTTTAGAACAAGTGAATATGATGCTATTCAAAAAATACATACCAATACTTTTGAAATAGAACAGCTTTCTACTGATAAAAAGACCATTTTGAGAAGTTCCAAGGAAGTTCATCAGCAACGCATTTATACTCTTGAAGAAATGTTGTCTATTTTGAAACAAACACGTTATCATTTGGTTGCAAAATATGGAGATTTTGATCTTATTGATGCCGACGAAAACAGCGCACGTATAACCTTAGTACTTCAATGTCAGAAACATCTGTAATAGAATTAAGAAATGTGAATCTAAGCTTTGAGAACAGAAAAATTCTCAGCAATATTGATTTCAAACTGCATAACGGTGAATTCACTTACCTAATTGGTGCCACTGGAATTGGTAAAAGCTCTTTTCTCAAATTACTTTACAGAGATATTGTTCCTGATTCGGGATCAGTTAGAGTTACCGATTATCCGGTTAATAAGATAAGCATGAAAGAAGTGCCCATGTTACGTCGTCGTTTGGGAATTGTATTCCAGGATTTTCAACTTTTACCCGATCGTAATGTTTTTGACAACGTAGCTTTTGCACTTCAAGTAACAGGAGAAAAACCTAAATTTGTTAAGCAAAGAGTACTTGAAGTACTTACAATGGTTGGACTTAGTCATCGTAGAAAACATATGCCTAATGATCTTTCAGGAGGCGAACAACAACGAGTTGTAATTGCAAGAGCACTTGCCAATGAACCTAGAATTCTACTTGCAGATGAGCCTACAGGTAATCTTGATCCAGGTGCCAGCAAAAGTATTATGGAGCTTTTAAAACAAATAAATAACCGGGGAATGGCTGTACTAATGGTTACTCATGATTATGCTTTGGTTAAAAGATATCCCTTCAGAACAGTAAGAATGATAGATGGTTCGTTACAGGAACTGCAATGGAAAGGTGATAAATTAATTCCGGTAAAGTAACAGGCAAAGCCCATGGATTCAGAGAATCTAACTCGAGCAGTTAAAAATTATGCCTTAGAGTTAGGGTTTGATGCGTGTGGATTTTCTAAAGCTCAGTTCTTAGAACCTGAAGCACGCAGGCTTGAAGAATGGTTGAATCAGAACAAACACGGAACCATGTCGTGGATGGAAAACAATTTCGAAAAGAGAACAGACCCTACCAAACTGGTTCCAGGTTCTAAATCCGTAGTTTCAGTTATTGGCAGTTACTTTCATCCTACTCACGATCATCGATCACCTAACTCTCCTAAAATTGCTAAATATGCATTGGGACGTGATTATCACAAAGTTTTTAAAGGGAAGTTAAAGCAGCTATTCAATTTTACAGAAGAATTGGTTGGTTCGATAGAAGGTCGTTTTTTTGTGGATTCGGCTCCGGTTTTAGACAAAGCTTGGGCTGTTAAATCAGGTTTGGGATGGATGGGGAAAAATTCGAATATACTAAACAAAGAAATTGGATCTTTTTTCTTTATTGGTGAAATGATCATTGATGTAGAATTCAACTATTCCTCACCAGTCACTGATCATTGCGGTAGTTGCACTAAGTGTATTGATGCATGCCCCACAAATGCTATTTACGAGCCTTACCGGGTTGATGCTACTAAGTGCATATCTTATCTTACTATTGAGCTTAAAGAGCAAATTCCGGAACAGCTTCAATCTGCTCTAGGCGAGTGGATGTATGGTTGTGATATTTGTCAGGACGTTTGCCCTTGGAATAACAAAATATCCATAACTCAATTTTCTGATCTCGAACCAAGAAAATATTTATTAAACAATGATATAGACTATTGGACTGAGATAGATAATCAGCAGTATGACGATCTTTTTGAAGGGAGCGCTATAAGACGTGCTAAATTTGAAAAATTTAAGATGAACACACTTGCGGTAAAGCAGAACCTAAATAGAAATTAGAAACTACCTTTTTTATCAATTAGAGACTTATACAATAACTCACGAGCTCTAAAGATGTGAGCCTTTACTGTGCCAAGTGGTAAATCAAGTTCATCGGCTATTTCATCATAACTAAGTTCGTCCATGTGTCGCAACTGAATTACGGCTCTATATTTCTCCGGTAAGTTTGCAATTGCATCTTGTACAATTTTCTTTCTTTCTTTTTTGATGACCTGTTTGTCGGTAGCATAGGTTTCATCGGGCAACTGAATTTCTAACTCACCATCCTTAGTTTTGTAAGGATCATTAATCGAAAGCGTTTGAAGCTTTTTCTTTCTGAGATAGTCAATGGTATGATTTGTAGCAATTCTGTACAGCCATGTAGAGAAAGCATATTCATTGCTGTATGTAGCAAGGTTTTTGAATGCCTTCATAAAAACTTCTTGAACAAGATCTTCAACAAGTTCTTTTTCTTTGATCATTTTGCGAATATGGAAATAGATCGGACGATCATATTTTTCCATGAGATCTTTGTACGCACTCTCATCGCCTTTTAATGCTCTAATTACAAAGCCATCATCTTCAATGCTACTTGCTGAAGCATTTTCTCTGGGTGAAGTATTTTTTTCTGAGCTTGAGTCTGACATTATTTGATTTTATGCGAGGCTAAAATACAAAGCTTAGCGTAAATGAAAATCGATTTTTTTAAATTATTTAAACTTTTTCTGATTCGTTGAGCAAAGCTCCGTGGCGTATGCCTCCCGTAGAGACTTTGATATCATCCAGATCAAAATAATTCAAAAAACCTTCCAGAATTAGAAGTCCGGCCAAAAATATATCTTCCCTACCTTTCAGAACTTTTGGGCTCAATTCAAGTAACTGCTTATGAGTATGTAAACTAAAGATTTCAATGCCTTTTTTAAGCTTTTCTCTGACTATAACATGGCCATTCATGTGACCAGGATCATATTCATCTATCTGAAGATCTATAGCTGCCAATGAAGTTAATGTACCAGCTACTCCGACAGCTTCTACTTTTCGTTTAGGTTTAAATTTTCTTGAATCGAGCATATATTTTATGGCTTCTCTGCACTCCCGTATTTGTTCCTGAAAAGGAGGATCCTGAGTTAGAAATCTTTCAGTAAAACGTACACATCCCATATCAAAAGAGTACGCATCCAGCAAAGAACCATTTCTACCTAAAGCTATTTCTGTACTTCCACCGCCTATATCTAATACAAAAACATCGCCTTTAATTTCACCGTCAAAAACGGTAAGCGCACCGTTATAAGTAAACTTAGCTTCTTCATCTCCGGAAAGAAGAGCTACATCGAAACCTGTTTTTACTTTAACCCTTTCTAAAAACTCAGCTTTATTAGCTGCATCTCTAACTGCACTTGTAGCAGTAACAACTACATCTTTTACATCAGGATACTGATCGTTCAAGAGCTTTTTAAATTCAGCAAGTACTTCAAGTACACGCTCTATACTATCAGAAGCTAATGTTTTATTTGTATCAACATCTTGTCCCAATCTGGGCATTCTCTGTTCTTCGTGAAGAACATTAAGCTTTCCACTTTCTTCTTCAGCAACCAATAACAATACTGTATTTGTTCCTATGTCTATTGCAGCTTTCATTTTTTAAATAGGATGGCTATCCACTCTCCGTTTTGTCTTGTTTCTAAATGTGTTAAAGAATCTAAACAACTTAAGTTCAGCATTGTGTTTTCGTCATCTTCCAATAATCCTGACAGTAACAAAGAACCATCTTTTTTCAAATGCTTCAGTAGTTCAGGAAGCAAGTCAATCAATGCATTTCTATTGATGTTTGCAAGAATTGTATCGTAAATCTCCTCATTTGGTATAACCTCTAAAGAACCGAGCTTAACTTCAAAATTCTTTACACCATTTAAAGCTACATTTTCTTTGCAGTTGTCCTCACTCCATTCATCAATATCGAATCCGAACACGGAATCTGCACCCAACTTTAGAGCTGCAATCCCTAATATTCCAGTACCTGTACCTGCATCAAGTACTTTATCTCGCTGTGTAATAAACTCAGATATCCAACTCAGAATTAGCCTTGTAGTAGCATGATAACCGGTTCCAAAAGCCATTTTAGGATCGATAAGTAGCTCAATCAAATCTGAATCAGAAGGCAATTCTTCGCCCCAAGTCGGGCGTACATAAAAGTTTCCTATTGACTGAGGCTCAATAGACTGTTCCCATTTTTTATTCCAATTTTGAGGAGATACCAACTCTTCATTTGTTAATTGAGCTTCTTCAAATTGATAGATTTTTTGTTCAATTGCTTCTCGTTTGGTATCGTCAAATCTTGTTGCAGGAATTGAGGCAATCAATTTGTTCTCTTCTTGCTCAAAACCTTCAAAATCCAATTCGAATAACTCAGCAATCATTAATTCATGAAAGTCATCGTTCAGCTTTATATGTAGTCGGATATAATCCATCAAATTCGATTGTAAATAAGTTCAACAATTACATCACCAACAGCTTGTAAAGTGTTTTTGTCAATAATGGGTAGATCATCTTTATGCGTATGCCAGTGAGGTGCAAATCTAATATTCCCATCAGCACCAACAGTATGGTTAATAATGTCGATAGTTGGAATTTTAGCATTTTCGTAAATGATGTAATGATCGTCTAATACACCTGCACCATCTTCATTGAGAAAAATTTCAGAATATCCTTTTTCAGCGGCAATCCCCCAAAGTTCATTTACTAGGTTTGGAGCGTAACTCATTGAATAGCTCTCTTTTGGGAAAACAGCTCGTTCAGCCCCAACCATGTCTAATAAGATACCAAAACGCGGATTATAGCCAGGTACAGGTGGATTATTAGACCAATATCTTGAACCGAGAAAATACTTTTTAAGATCTCCCTGAGTGCCATAATCTTCTCCATCAAAAAGAACAATATCGACTCCGATTGGAGGTGGGTTTTCTGAAAAGATTCTAGCCAGTTCGATCAAAACTCCAACCCCACTTGCGCCATCATCCGCTCCGGCAATATATTCACCTGTACGACTTGTATCTTCATCTGCTCTTGGTCGAGTATCCCAATGCGCGCTTAACATTATTCTATCAGCTGATGAAGTGTTGAAGGCAGCTATTATATTCGCCATTTCTAAAGTTTCACCATACCCTTCTTCCGTAAACTCCTGAGAAAATACAGAATTTGTACCTGCGTATTCTTTTAATTTTGTTTCCAAAAACTCTCTTGTTTTAACATGACCATATGTATTTGGAACTCTGGGACCTAAATCAACTTGAGATTTAATATACATGTAGGCAGAATCTGACGAAAACTTAGGTACTGATCTTCCCTTCTCCGAAAATTGTAATCCTTCTTTATTGCCACAAGAAGCTATAACTAAAACGGAAATCAGGACTATTAACTTATTCATTTCTATGAACCATGGTTGGTGAAGATTGAGATACCGGGTAGATTATTGTATCCATAATATTAACGTGTTCGGGTCTGTTTGCGACAAACAAAATAATTTCTGCAATATCATCAGCTATTAATGGTTGAAAACCTTTATAAACTGAAGATGCTTTTTCAGCATTACCTCTAAAGCGAACATTGCTAAAGTCTGTTTCTACCATTCCGGGAGAAATCATACTAACTCGAATATTGGTACCATGCAGATCTTTCTTGGTTGATTCGGTGATCGCTTTAACTGCATGCTTAGTAGCACAATACACTGATCCTCCTGCATAAGCCTCGTGCCCTGCCGCAGATCCGATATTTATAATATGTCCTTTATTTCTTTTTTTCATTCTGGGAGAAATAAGCCGTGTTAATGAAAGTAAGCCATGTACATTTACATTGAATACATGATCTATTTCCTCTTTATTCAATTCAAAAACTGCGTCTTTACCCAACGCTAAACCAGCATTGTTGATCAGTATATCAACATCCACAGAAAGAGAATTTACAAAAGCTAAACAAGCATTATAATCAGCAATGTCAAACGGAAAAATTTCGACGTTAGTCTCAAACTGATTAGACAGTTCTTTTTGAATAGAATTAAGTCTTTCTTCTCTTCTTCCCGTCAATAAAAGAGTCGCACCCAATTCAGCACATTGATAAGCAGTTGCTTTACCAATACCGGACGTTGCTCCCGTTATGATTATATTCTTGCCTTTGAGTCGATTCATAATTCGTGACTAGACTGGCTACTTATTAAGAAGCTCAACCAATCTTCCGGCGTTTAATATTTTAGACTCCTGAAATGAATCTCCTAAGAATTGAATACCAATTGGTAAACCATTCGAATGATTTCCGGAAGGCACACTGATTCCACAAATTCCTGCTAAATTAGCTGAGGTTGTATAGATATCATTCAAATACATCTGAACAGGATCATCAAGCTTTGAACCTAGATCAAATGCTGTAGTTGGTGTTGTTGGCCCGACTATTACATCAACTTTTTCAAAAGCTTTTTTGAAATCTTCCTGAATCAATCGGCGTACTTTTTGAGCTTTAGCATAATAAGCGTCGTAATAACCTGAACTTAAGACATAGGTTCCAAGCATAATTCTTCGCTTAACTTCGATACCAAATCCTTCTGTACGAGATTTTTTATAAAGACGAGTTAATGCACTGTCCATTTTTGCGAGTTCTGCTTCCAAAACAGCAGCGTCTTCTTGATTGGCAGTATCTAACTGGTTTTTTAGTTCTTTTTCTTCGGCTTTCAATTCGTCAATTACATCTGCTTTGTCTGCTCTGTGTCCGTATCTGATTCCATCAAATCTAGCCAAATTACTCGATGCTTCCGCAGTTGCTAAAACATAATAAGTAGCAATACCATATTTTGTATGTGGTAAACTAATTGGCACCAGCTCTGCCCCATCTTTCTCTAGTTGTTGAAGCGTGCTTTTAATATTTGAAGCGATTTCATCATCTAAACCTTCTCCAAAATACTCGTCAGGTATTCCAATCTTAATTTTTTTTGTTGGCTGCTCAATTACTTTTGAAAAATCATCCACTTCAATATTTGCTGAAGTATTGTCTTTTTCATCAAACCCTGATATTACTTGAAGAATTTTAGCAATGTCTTCTGTATTCTTTGCAAACGGTCCGATACTATCAAACGAAGAAGCATAAGCTACTAAACCCCATCTTGAAACTCTGCCATAAGTGGGCTTTAAACCTACTACCCCACAAAATGCTGCAGGTTGTCTGATAGAGCCACCTGTGTCAGAACCTAAAGTTGTATTAACCATATCTGCGGCCACGGCTGCGGCACTTCCTCCGGATGAACCGCCAGGAACTTTCGTCAGATCAACAGGATTTTTTACAGCTCCGTACCTGCTAAACTGATTTGTCGATCCCATCGCAAATTCATCCATATTGGTTCTTCCAATAAGAATCGCATCTTCAGCTAAAAGCCTTTCAACCACAGTAGCATCGTACACACTCTCAAAATCACCGAGAATCTCAGATGCACAAGTTGTGCGCTTTCCGCGCTCACAAATTAGGTCTTTAATACCCATCACCGCTCCAGCGAGTGAGCCTGCAGTGCCATTTTTTATCTTTTTTTCTACCTCTTCCGCTCTTTTTAAGGCTTCCTCGAAATAAGTAGTTACAAAAGCATTTACTTCTGAATTTTTACTTTCTATTTCTGAAATGTAGTTAGCGACTATGTCTTTCAGTGAGATTTTATTATCCAGAATCTCTTGCCTGATCCTGCCAATACTATAGTTAGACAATCTTTTATTATTTAGTGTTAGACTTTGATTTATCAGAGTTTACTGCATCATTAATATCCTGCGAACTGTCTTCAATTTCTTTTTTTATGTCGTTTGATGCTTTTCTGAATTCTTTAATACCTTGGCCTAATCCTTTTGCTAAATCGGGAATTCTTTTAGCGCCAAAGAGCACCAAAATAATGATAGCAATGATAATAATTTCTGTTGTTCCAAGACTTCCCATAAAAAATAATCCTCTTTGGATTTAGTTGATGTAATTGTGCTAAGATAACAATATTTTCGGCACGATTTAAGATCAAAAATTATTTGGAACGATACTTGGAAAATTCGAGTAGAATTGTATCATTCATTCACTTAATAAACACAAAGAATTATTTATGATTTGGACAGTAGAACTAGCAGCCGCTTTAGACGAAGCACCTTTCCCAGCTAACAGAGAAGAGCTTATTGAATGGGCTGAAAGAAACGGATTACCAACTCAGGTTATTACCAATTTGCAAGAACTTGAGGAACTAGATGAAGGTGAAAACACAATTTATGAGAATATAGAGGATATTTGGCCTGACTATATTCAGAAAGAAGATTTCTTTCATAATGAGGAAGATGAAGGATTTGATTACGACGACGTTTAGTCATCTAAAAAATTAAGACCACGATAAGGTCGTAGTCTCCCCCATTGAATCGTAAATTATCTTCCATAACAGCGTTAATACCGTTTATTTACGTTGCGGCACTAATTATTTGTTCCGTACCAGAATCGGTATATTCCCAAAATAATGTCAATTTATCTGATTCTACTACGAACGATGTTGTGCGCAGAATCAGGTTTTCCGGCAATAAAAATGTCAAAGACCGAACCTTAGAAACGCTAATCCGAACAAAAACCAATCGCGAGTTTTTGGGGATACCCCGGTTTACTCCTTGGTATTATTTTTGGGAACTTAGCAATGGCAGATTTGGAGAAGATCCTATCTACTTGAATCGTGCAGTAGTTTCCAATGATATGGAACGGATTCGGCTTTATTACGAATCTCTGGGTTACTTAAGAGTAAATGTAGATACAACCATAGTTGAATTTAAAACAAACAAAGTTGAAGTTTCTTTTATAATCGATGAGGGAACTCCGTCTAAAGTTGAAACTATTTCCTACAAAGGTGTGCCGTTTTTTGGAGATCCGGAAAAGAGAATTGATTTCCTAAAAGACAGTCCGCTCACAAAAAATAGAATTAATGATTCTACGTATACCGTTAATCGCCAATATAATACTCAAGAGCTTGGTGATGAACAGCAACGTATTATAGATTTTCTGAAGAACAACGGATATGCCTCAATACAAAAAGATTCTGTAATTGCATTAGTACAACGTCAAGTTAATGACCCAACCATTCTCGATGTACAGTTTAGAGTACACACAGGTAAAATCTATCGTTTTGGAGATGTTTATGTGAATTTAGCAGACGGAACCCCTCCTGACAACTACACTCAACTTGATACTCTTGAAACAGAAAGTGCTACTGTTGATACTTCAAAAATATATATGAAAAAAGAACCTGATACTCAGACAAAATTTTCTTTACTAACTGATCAGGTACTTTTTAAGCCCGGAGCTATCTATAATCACGAACTCTATTTGAATACCATTAGAGAATATCAAAACCTTGGAATGCTCTTTATTAGAAGATTTGGGCAAAACCAAGAAGGTAGTCAACCTGATTATACAAAAGACTTTATTCCAACTTATCTAGATCTGCAATCCCTTACAAAGCATAGTGTTGGAGCAGAGATATTTGGCATGAAGCGATATGGATTTGGTACAGGTTTAGGGGTTGATTACACCAATAATAATGTGTTCGGTAAAGCAGAAAATTTTTCTCTTTCTGCAAACGTAAGCTTAGAATTTGTAAGCAAAAGTGTACTTGAAGAAATCGCAGATACTTCCACTCAATCGTCCATCTTTAGAAGCTACGAATTGCGAGGCGATTACACAGTACCACGACTAAATTTCCCTTTTGCATTTCTTGATAACACGAGGTTTTTCACAAGTGGTTTAACACGTTACTCGTTGTCTTACAGCAGATCTGATCAATTATATTTTGATATTAATACAGATGTGCAGTTTAATTTGAGATATGAAGTGCAACACAATCAAAGATTTTCAAGTTTCTTAGATCTCATAGAGTTGGATATCGTAGATCCGTCTCCCACCGAAGAGTTCATTAATAATTTAAGAAACGACTTTGGCTCTGACACTCTTACCAATGGCACCATTGTGGATCCCATTGAGTTAACAAGAATATTAGAAGATTTCAGGCCGCAAATATCGTCAGTAATCAGATATACATTCAGAAGCCAAAATACCGACCTTATAAAGAGAAATCGTGGCTACTTTAGTGAATATTCAATCTCAACAGGTGGAAATATTCCTTATTTGTTAGATAAACACATAATTACCTCAGATACATTAGAACAAAGCCTCCCTTCCTTATTCAAAGTTAGCGAGAACGAATTGAGCTACAGTAGATATTTAAAAGCTACAGCAGATTACAGACGATATATTCCTATTTCAAATTCAGCAGTTTTTGCCTGGCGTGTATATGGAGGAATAGCTCAACCGTACGGAAACAGTACAACTATTCCACTCAACAGACGATTCTTTGCCGGAGGAAGTAATGACATACGAGGTTGGGGACCATTCCAGTTAGGGCCTGGTTCTTTAGAAACTGATCAAGTAAGAATTAATGGCGGTGAAATTAAACTCGCTGCATTTACTGAAGCACGTCAGATATTTGTACGTGATTTAATAGGCGCAAATTGGCATGCAGCTTGGTATGTAGATGCAGGAAACGTTTGGTATGGCCCGAAAAATGATGCCGCAGATAATAATGAACTTAGAGATGGACGCTTTTATATAGATGAATTTTACAAACAAATTGCGGTTGGTTCCGGACTGGGTTTACGCTTAGATTGGGAATACATTGTAGCTAGATTTGATTTTACCTTTAGAGCACATGATCTGGATGTGGGTTGGTTTAATAACAAAAAATTATACTTTAGTTTTGGTATTGGTCACTCTTTTTAACTTTATTTAGATATGGGAAAAATTTCTAACATAAAACAACAGCTGAGCATTGTATTTGGCTCGAAGTTTCTTAAAAACCTCTCAACTACAGAAAGATATGAATTCTTACAGTTGTGCCACAAACGAGCCTACAAAGAGGGAGAGTACGTTTTTTACAGAAATGATCCCGGAACAGGAATGTATTTTATTCAAGATGGAGAAATTGAGCTTATGCTTGAACCTGACAAACAGGATGACGAAGAAGAATCTACAGAAATAAGTAAGTTCATTCTTGATGCTCCAGATAGCTTTGGTGCTCTATCAATAGGATACAACTTAAGAAGAAAATCTACTGCGAAGTGTATAACTGATTGTCAATTGCTTGGTTTCTTTCAACCCGATTTTGAAGTTCTCAGAGACCGACATCCTCAAATAGCGGTGAAATTTCTTCAATCTCTAACAAATATAGCTTTACGGCAATTAGAGCGTGCTACTTACATAATTGAAGATTTAGCGGGGCACGAAAAAGCATTACAAATTCAATTCGATTCTTACTACGAAAACCCTGAAGATTAGACATGGCATTAAAAAAAGGCGAAGAAGTCACATTAAAAATTGAAAGTGCGGCTTTTAGAGGCAAAGGTGTTGCCAAAGTGGACGGGTTAGCCGTATTTGTTTATGGAACAGCTCCCGGTGACACTGTTCGTGCACGTATCATCAAAAAGAAGAAAAACTACCGAGAAGCAAAATTACTGGAAGTTTTAGAACCAAGTCCCGTTCGTATCACGCCTAAGTGCCAACACGCAAATGTTTGTGGTGGTTGTAGCTGGCAGCATGTGCCTTACTCTAAACAGTTAGAATATAAAGGACAACAAGTTGCAGATCATATTCAACGATTAGGCGGATTAACTGAAACTACGATTCATCCGGCTATGGGAAGCGAATCCGACTTCTACTATCGTAACAAAATGGAGTATAGTTTTAGTAACCGACGCTGGTTAACGCAGGAAGAAATTAGTAGAGATGAGTTTGTAGATGATTCCGGTTTTGCCGCAGGGATGCATGCTCCTGGTAGATTCGACAAAATTCTGAATTTGAACGAATGTCATTTACAACGAAAAGAGTCATTTGAAATACTCGACTTTGTAAGAAATTATTGCATAGATAACGATATCCCTCCTTTCGACGCTATGAACCATGAAGGTTTTATGCGCCATCTTATGATCCGTAATTCTTATCACACCAACGATTTCATGGTAAACTTAGTGACTTATCAAGATGACCAAGAGCTGATACAAAAGCTAGCCGATAAATTACTAAATCAATTTCCTGTAATCACAACGATTGTAAACAATATTAACGATACCAAAAGCCCAACAGCTATCGGGAGGATTGAGAAAGTTATTCATGGTCCCGGTTATATTGTAGATAAAATCGGTGAGCATACCTTCAAAATTCACCCAAATGCCTTCTTCCAAACCAATACAGCACAGGCAGAGCGACTATATGAAGTAGCCAGAGAATACGCAGACCTACAAGATGGTGAGATCGTATATGATCTGTATTGTGGCGTTGGAACACTGAGTTTGTACATGAGCCAAAAGGCTGAAAAGGTACTTGGTATTGAATTAATCGACGTTGCTGTAAAAAATGCCAAATTCAATGCAAAAGAAAACAACGTACAAAATGTTTCTTTCATAAAAGGAGACATGAAAGATGTATTTACTCAGGATGTTGTAAACGAATTTGGTGCACCCGATGTACTAATTACAGATCCACCACGAGCGGGAATGCATCCCGATGTTGTTAAGCGATTGAAAGAATTAAAAGTACCTAAGTTAGTATATGTTAGTTGCGACAGTTCTACCATGGCAAGAGATCTTAAAGAGTTGGCTGAGGTTTATGATATACTGGAAGTTCAACCGGTTGATATGTTTCCTCAAACCTATCATGTAGAAGCAGTTGCAAAATTGAGGTTGAAATAAGTGGTTTAACAGATTAATCTTTTGCTTCATATTTTCCATTGTATCAATTCAACTCTGGAAGCTTATCCTGAACGACCCTTTAGCACAAGAAAGGTCTTTTACACCATCAATTTTGTAAATACTAAGAATTTGGATTTAAAAAGTTTTCCGATTTAATATTGGATAATATTCGATATTTATCTACATTTTTAATCGAACTAACCTCAATACTATGAAAAAGTTACTTCCAATTTTATTCTTATTTATAACTCTTTCTGCTTGTGAAGAATCTTCAGTTCCAACCGGTTCTGATGATGTTATTGAATATCAAAGCGTGGTATTTGTTATCACCAGTAAAACCGTTGTTGATAATAAGTTTTTTGTAGAAGGCACAGTGCGAAATACCGGCGATGAGACATTCACTCCAACTTGGTATATGGAAGCTCAATTCTATACCGATACAAACCAGTCGCTAAAACTGGGAGGTTCAGCAGACAGCTTCAATTTTTCTTTAAACAAGAATGAAACTACAAAATGGGAACTCGAATATTCAAACCGAGATCAAAATTTAGATAACTATCCCGATTTTGGAATTGGTAATCTCCGAGCTTTTAAGAGATAATTAACTACACTTGTTTTTATTTCTTTTTTTGATAATTATAGATTTATCAAAAATACTTTAAAAGCCATTCAATTAGTTTTGCCAAATATTTTTCACTTAATCGTCAATAAAAATCATTTTAACTTCCTGATTCTGTGTTTAGTGGTATTTCTAAATTGTAACACTAATAATGATAATGGTGGAATCGACCTTCCTGTAAATTCTTTGCCACTTCTCGACATTTCATCGAACGGAATTGAAATTCCGGGGAATCCTAAAATTAATGCTCAGTTAAGTATTTCTATTGAAAATGATATTCATTTCAACGGAAACATTGCTGTTGAAACGCGTGGTTCAAGTTCATCAAAATTTCCCAAGCAATCTTTCAGCTTTGAAACTAGAGATAATAATAATCCTGATGAAGACCTGGATGTTTCTCTTTTGGGATTACCTGAAGAAGAAGACTGGATTTTATATGGACCTTATAGTGATAAAACGCTTATTAGAAATAAACTTGCTTATGACCTATTTAGAGATATGGGCAATTATTCAAGTCGGTCTGTTTTTGTTGAATTGGAAATCAATAAGGAATATCAAGGAGTTTATTTATTGCTGGAAGAACTTAAACGTGACGATAACAGAATCGACATCAGTAAACTTAATCCCGATGAAAATTCCGGCGAAGATCTAACCGGAGGGTATATTCTTACCATCGATCGTGTTGATGATGATCCTGAAGAATACTTTACATCTAACTATCTTCCACCTTCTGCTACAGAAGGACAGCAAATCCATTTTCTTTATGAAGAACCCGACGCAGAAGACATCACCATTCAACAAAAAAGCTATATTCAGAATTATGTTCATGAGTTTGAGAACGCTTTAAATTCTCCGGATTTTACTGATCCTGTATCTGGTTACATCTCATACATTGATGTTTCCAGCTTTATCGATTTCTTTCTCATAAACGAACTCGCTAATAATGTGGACGCCTATCGTCTGAGTACCTACATCACCAAAGATAAAAATGGAAAGTTGAAAATGGGCCCTGTCTGGGATTTCAATTTTTCTCTCGGAAATGCAAACTATTGTAGCTCGGGAGAAACTAATGTATGGGCTTATACATTCAATGAAAGATGTGGTAATCACGACCAGCAAGTGCCATTTTGGTGGGCTAAATTACTTCAAGACCCTTCGTTTGTAAATCAATTACAAAAACGATGGACCAAACTTAGAGAAGATGAATTTTCTGAAGATGTTTTAACAGAAATGATCGATGAATACACTGAACTATTAACCAGCTCCGGAGCTGTAGATCGAAATTTTGACACTTGGAAAATTCTTGGTACTCAACAAACTGCGAATAATTTTGTAGGTGAAACTCACCAAGAAGAAATTAGCTATTTGAAAGATTGGATATCCGATAGACTCAGTTGGCTGGATACTGCAATAAATAGCTTGTAACTGATTTTCTAAAGCTAATTAAACTCTATTGCACCAAAAAGCTTTTAGCCCCTCTCCTGCTGTTTCACAAAAAACAAGGAAATCTGCCCCTCCATCTCTGAGTTTGAATTTCTTTTTAACCTCATTGGCTCCCATTGGATAATTCCTGACCACCACATTCACTTTCCCATCCGGAATCCTCTTTTTGATCTCTTTCTTTGAAGGATTGAAAATTTCTTTAATACTTAATCGTTTACCGGGGAATTTATTAACCAATTTATCTGAAGTATATAAATGAGTGTTTGAATGGATTTTTTTTAATTCAAATACCTCACTGATCAATTTGTATGCACCGGCTTTCATCAAGGATGCATTTGGTTCATACAAGTATTTCTGAGGTTCACCTATATCAAACTTCAGCGCTGTATCGTCAGAATATTTAAATGAAAACAACTCATCTTCATGGCTGGGTGATACATTCCAAGCCTCTATCTCTGTCTCTACTTCTAAACCTTTACTCAAATAAACTAACAGTTCTTTTACTTCATTTTGTACGGCAAGGACCTGAATCTTATAACAGTTTTTAAACTGCCGAATCGTTTTCTTGATATCCAACATTGGTGATGTTTTGATCAACACATGATCCGCCGTATTCAGAAGTTGTTCTTCCAGTTCCAGCACATTTGGCACACAGTCTTCCAGCGCATACACTCGATTCTTCTGCTCATCTCTTCTGGAAGGATCTATATATATCCAATCTACTTTCTCGTCATCTTTTGCTAACAATTCTTCTGCCGTTGCATTAAAAACCTCAATACCGGCTCCTAGTTCCTCAAAATTATGTTCTGCCCATTTGCAAAGTTCTTTATTGGGCTCTACATACCAACTTGTTTGAAAATTCTCACTAATATAAAACGTGTCGATGCCTGTCCCTCCTGTCAGATCGATAAAAACTTTTCCGTCCAGAAAACGAGCTTTGAACTTTGCAGTGATTTCTGAAGAAGCCTGTTCAAGATTTTGTTTAGGTGGAAATACGATTCGTTCATTTTCGAACCATTCCGGCAGCTTTTCTTTCGCTTTTTGGCGGGATGCGATCTGAACAACAATTTCTTTCATGGGTAACTCCGGATGCTTATGAGCGCCCAACATTAATTCCGCAGGATCATCATTAATATGATCTTTTATGAATTCAATACTTTCTTCAGAGAATTTATTATTCATCCCTATCTTATTAAACAGATTTATTTTTCAAGTACGAGTGGTTCGTAAACCGTCCGTACTAATTTTTGAGGATTGCAGTCCTCTCCTAATAAATTTTAATCGCATGAATATAATCATTATCGGAGCAGGAATTGGGGGATTATCCGCAGGATGTTTACTCGCTAAGCAAGGCCATGATGTAACCATCTTGGAAAAAAATGACACTGTGGGTGGAAAAATGAATGAGATCGGAGCGCAAGGCTTTCGGTTTGATACAGGTCCTTCATTGTTTACTATGCCCTACATTTTAGATGGATTACTTCGAGAGTGCGGAACGTCTCTTTCTAAAGAATTAGATATGATAGCTCTGGATATCAATTGCCGGTATTTTTTTCAGGATGGAATGCAGTTTGATAATTACAGCGACCGTTCTCAAATGTTGAAGGAGATCCGCCGAATTGCGCCTAGAGATGAGAAAGCCTATGTGAAATTTCTGAAGTATGCGGAATCATTAGACAAAAAAACAAGAGAAGCTTTTGTGTTGAATCCACTTTATAATTTTCGTGATCTAAAAAATTTAAACTTGTTTTCTTTTTTCGGGATTGATGCTTTCACTACCGTCAGCAAACGAGTTGATTCCAGGTTTTCATCCCCATACCTACAGCAATTCTTTAAGCGATTCACCACTTACAACGGCTCTTCCCCATTTCAAGCCCCGGCAACACTCAACGTGATTCCGCATATTGAACTGAATGAAGGTGGTTATTACATAAAAGGTGGATTGTACCGTATAGCTGAATGCCTGAGAGATCTTGCCATTTCATTAGGTGTAAATATTTCCTACAATACCAAAGTGGATCGCATTCATGTACTAAAAGAAAAAATAAAAGGCGTAGAAACTGAATCCGGAGAACTAACAGAATGTGATCTTGTGATAGCAAATAGCGATGCATCCGAAACCATTCTGAATCTAATTGATGATCAAAGTATTTCGCATAAACGAAAAGGAAAAGTAAAAGAATTAGAACCCTCCTGTTCGGGTTTTGTGATGCTTTTGGGCATTGATAAAGAATTCGAGCAACTTATTCATCATAACATCTTTTTCAGCAGTGATTACGAACGGGAATTCGATCAAATATTTAAAGAAAAGGTCATGCCTCACGACCCCACCATTTACATTGCTAATACCTCCTTTACTGATAAGGATCACGCCCCCGCGGGAAGTTCTAACTTATTTATTTTGGTAAACGCTCCTTACTTAAGCAATTCCTATAACTGGGAAAACAGCAACTATGGCAATAAAGTAATAGCAGATTTAGAGAAAAGAGGATTAACAGATCTTTCTAAGCATATAAAATTCCGTTCGGAGATCACTCCGAAGGACTTTTATGAGCAATACCTTTCAAATAAAGGCAGTATTTACGGAACATCCTCCAACGATAAATTTTCAGCCTTCCTGCGCCCCAGAAACAAGTCCCGCGAAATCGAAGGATTGTATTTTGTGGGAGGCTCCACCCATCCCGGTGGCGGAATTCCTTTGGTGATTCAAAGTGCTATTAATGCATTGGAGTTGATTAAAAGAGTTTGATCATTCATGAATGCAGATTTACAAAAAAAATAATACAGTTAGCCCTTGTTTCTAAAGAAGCAATAGAGATTTATTTTAGGTATAATCAGATAAATGAGTAGTACTTGAATATTTGCAATGTTGGATTTATTACGACAAGAATTGCTCTAAATTGGACTGATAAAATCTACAAAATGATGTTTAAGCTAAGTCTAAGACACTTCTTAGGATTTTATTGGGACAAACAGGGAAAATCCTTGTTTGGATAATATTTTGTTAAGTGTTTTTCGGTTAAATAAATTTTTTTCATGGACCAAAATATTATAGAATTTAATAAAAGATTATCTGCTTTTCGTTCTGGTTCAAGAATTAAAGAATGTTTCTATCACAAAAAAGATGAATGTGAAGTTGACATCAAACAATCTCATTCAATACAAAGAAATGGTCGTTTATCAATAATTGAAGGAGAGGTAAATGGAAATAATAGTGTTTATACTTTTACTCATTTTGAAACTTCAAGAGATCATTTAGTAGGTAATTTGAAACCAATAGGCAAAGGTTCTGCCTCGACTTTTTTTGGTTTTTGCGATTATCATGACACAGTACTTTTTTCTGATATTGAAAACTTTAAATTTGATTCATCCGAGAAGCATCTTTTTCTACACTCCTATCGATCATTTGCTCATTCATATCATAGAAAACTTGAAGAGTTAAAATGGTATAACCTCATTCCCAAGCTCTGCTTGGGAATGCCAGTCGGAAGCTCCTGCTTCCTAAGACAAGTTAGTTGAAGTAAGAAAAGCAGAGCTTCAACATTCCATTCCGAACGAGACGTTCGGAACGAGAAATAAAGTCAAGGGCTCGTAGTTTTCCAACTGTAGATAGTACGTTCTCATATATATTGCGTTGAGCAGTTAACTCGACTTATCAAATGGCATAGTTGTTTTTGAGATCTTTGCAAACGCTATCGGCTTCTCCCAAAGGGATGTGCCTTTGGCTCAATCATCTTACGAGCTTGTGGACTGTTGCCAGTAGGTTTGCTTCATTTTATCGCCATCACTTGTTGAAGTTTGATGATTTTGTGATATGTTTGAAGCTGTAGATTAATTTGCGACAAGAGAATTAGTTTATTTAGCAGCTAATAATCCAAAATATTAAACACACTCATCACAAATTCCGGTTATCACTCCATTAAATACCGTAGGTCTGTAGCTCTCTGGAAGATCAACTTTAATCTCATTTTCTAAACACTCTACCTTTCCGCAGTTAGTGCATCTGAAATGAAAATGATCGTGGCTATGATCTTCTTTCTCACAATCAGAGCAATAAGCAAAATATTGCTTTCCGTCATCGCAAATAACTTTGTGAACTAAACCGTCTTCCTCAAACCTATTCAGTATTCGATATATCGTTGTTCTATCAACGCCATTTTCTAGTTCTTCACTTAACATATCGTGACTTAACGCCACCTTGCTTTGTTTTAAAACCTGAAGAACAGCATTTGTCGTAGGGGTATTTCTTCTGCTCATTTTCTTATTGCAACTGTGTTGCATTAATAATTTCGTTTAGCTAATTTAAATTCAATATAACAATTGAGCAAAACCTTATATAGTTCAAATCTCATGAAAAAGTTTGATGTAATCATTATCGGTGGTAGTTACGCCGGACTATCAGCAGCAATGGCTTTAGGAAGATCTTTAAAGCGAACCTTGATCATTGATGCAGGGAAACCATGTAATCGTCAGACTCCCCACTCCCATAATTTTTTAACTAGAGATGGAGAAACTCCCCAAGCCATTTCAGCCATAGCTTTAGATCAGGTAATGAAATATAAGTCGGTATCTTTTAAGAAAGGTACAGTTGTATCAGGAAGCAGAACTAATAATGGTTTTGAAATTAACACCGGCAATAACGAAGTATTTATCGGAAAAAAACTAATTCTGGCTACCGGAATAAAAGATGAAATACCTGACATTCCGGGATTTGATGAATCCTGGGGAATATCGGTGATTCACTGCCCTTACTGTCATGGTTATGAGTTCAAAACGAAGAAAACAGGAATTCTTGCCAATGGCGATCAAGCATTCCATTTGGCAGGCTTGGTGTATAATCTAACTAATGAACTTACTATTCTTACAAATGGAAATCATGACTTTACGGATGATCAGATCGCTAAACTAGGGCAACATAATATTTCCGTTGTTGAATCGAAGTTGCATGAAATTGTACATAGCCACGGAAAAATAAAGAGCATCATTTTTGAAGGAGGAAATTCTCTGAATCTGGATGTAATGTATGCTCATGTACCTTTTACCCATCATACAGATCTCTCAACCACATTAGGTTGTACATATACGGATCAAGGGTACATCGAGATTGATGCGTTTCAAAAAACAATGGTTCCGGATATTTTTGCTTGCGGTGATAATTCGTCCAGAATGCGTTCTGTTGCTAACGCTGTTTCTACCGGAAATTTAGCAGGCGCTATGGCAAATATGGAACTGACGAATGAGAGTTTCTAATTTTGTGAATATTAGAATTTCATTAGTTATTCCTGCGAAGGCAGGAATCTAGATTTCTTATAAAATTTATAGGTTGAATTAACGATCCAGATCTCAGGCATTCGCCGTAAGATGACCTCAATAGTACTCCCAAAATAGGAGAATGCTTCATCATTCCATATTCGAAGTTTTACTCTCCATCCTCTTTACAATTTCATCCAGCATCAAATTACCGATACTTCCTTCATGAGTATGATTTAGCTTTTTAGGTGGCTCAAAGCTTCCATATTCAATTTGTTGTGCAACTTCAAGATATGCTTCTCTAAAAGGGATTCCTTGTACTACTAATTCATTTACTGTTTCTACAGAAAATATGAGTTTGTATTTTGGATCATCCAGGATATCCTGTGCTGGTTCAATTTTTGAGACTGAATATTCTGCAATAGTTAAGCAGTTTTTAAGATCTTTGATCGCAGGAAAAAGCAACTCTTTCAGTAACTGAAAATCACGATGATAACCTGAAGTCAAATTCCCAAGCGACATCATAACCTGATTGGGAAGAGCCATTAAAACATTCGTTTTTGCACGAAGTAACTCAAATACATCAGGGTTCTTTTTGTGTGGCATAATGCTCGAACCTGTTGTCAGTTCCTGTGGAAGCTTCAGAAAATTGAAATTCTGACTGTTATACAAACAGACATCCCCGGCCAATTTATTGATCGTAGACGCCAAATTTGCCATAGATGATGCTACTATTTGCTCGGTCTTTCCTCGCCCCATTTGAGCGTACACAGAGTTATAAACCATGCTTTCGAATCCTAGTAGGTCTGAAGTCATTTGTCTATTCAGAGGAAAACTAGATCCGTATCCGGCTGCGGAACCCAATGGATTTCTATTAACTACTTTATAAGCTCCATTCAATATTTCTATATCATCGACCAAGCTTTCTGCATATGCCCCAAACCACATTCCGAAACTACTAGGCATAGCGGCTTGTGTGTGCGTATAACCCGGCATCAACACTTCTTTGTGTGTTTCTGCTTGCTTAATGAGTGATTTGAATAAAGCTTTTACCAACGAATTTATTTCTTTCAGTTCTTCCCTCAAAAAAAGACGAAGATCGACCAAAACCTGATCATTTCTGGATCGCCCTGAATGTATTTTTTTACCTACATCTCCAAGTACTCGAGTCAACATTAATTCGATTTGGGAATGCACATCCTCTACTCCTTCTTCAATCTCAAAATTACCGGCAGATATGACTTCATTCTGAATTCTGTTCAATTCTTTGATTAACGCATCAAGTTCATCTTTTTCAAGCAATCCAACTGATTCCAACATGGTTATATGAGCAATAGTACCTCGCACATCATACTTAGCTAGTTCAAGATCTAATTCTCTGTCTTTACCAACAGTAAATTTTTCGATAAAAGCATCTGTTTCTATTCCTTTTTCCCAAAGTTTCTTAGCCATTGATATCTAATCCGTTTAATAATTCAATATATATATTTATGCCTTCTTCGATCTCTTTCAAATAAATGTACTCATCCGCTGTATGAGATCGGTGCGTGTCTCCCGGCCCCATTTTTATACAAGGAAACGGCATATGAACCTGATCAGACATTGTTTGTGAGCCATAAGTCTTTATTCCCAGCCTTTTTCCTGTCACAACAATGGAATGTTCAGCTGAGATTCCCGAAGCATTCAAATTCATCGATCGGGGAACCACATCACAGTCTACATTCTTCTTGATCACACTCACTATTTCCTCGTTTGAATAACATTCATTAGGGCGCACATCTACTACAAACTTACATTGATCCGGAACTACATTATGCTGAGAACCCGCTTCAATCTGAGTGACCGTCATGTTAATTTTACCAAGAACTTCCGAATGTTTATCAAATTCATAATTTTTAAACCACTCAATGTTCTTCATGGCTTTATATAACGCGTTTTCACCTTCTCCCCTAGCTGCATGACCACTTTTTCCATGAGCAGTACAATCCAGTACAATCAAACCGCGCTCGGCAATTGCCATGTCCATTGAAGTTGGCTCACCAACCACGGCAACATCTATCTTTCCCAATTCGTCCAATACTATTGGAACTCCGTTTTTTGCTGATGTTTCTTCTTCAGCTGATGCTAAAAATATTAGATTATAATTTTGTTCTGTTTCTGCTAAATAAAGAAAAGTATGTAATAAACTCACCAACGGTCCACCTGCATCATTACTTCCAAGGCCAAACAGTTTCCCATCAACTACAGTAGGTTTAAAAGGATCATAGTTCCATTTTGAAGATGCTTGCACTGTATCGTGATGGGAATTAAGTAACAATGTTGGCTTCTCATTTGGTTTATCTGATGTACACGCCCACACGTTGTTCTTTTTTCTCTTTGGATTAAAGCCATGCATCTTCAAATACTCTTCGATAAGATCAGCGGTTTTATTCTCTTCGCTACTGTAAGACTGTATAGAAATAAGGCGTTTAAGTAGTTCTATCGCTTTATTTGATAGTTCTTGATGAATGTTTTTCATTTAACTAACCTTGTTCCTTTATTTATGTCATTCACCCAATTAAATCCTACAATTCTTACACTCTTGGCACCTGCATTCAAAGCCTTAAAACCCAGATCCAGTTTAGGGATCATCCCTTCTTTTATTATTCCATTGCCTGTCAAATGTCGATACAAAAGCATATTCATTTCTGTGATGATTTTTCCCCCGTTTAATACACCTTCCAAGTCAAAACAAAGATCTAGATCCGTATCTTGACCTTTAGCTAATTCTGAAGCTACAAAACCCGCAATATTATCTGCATTTGTGTTAAGTAGTTGTCCCTTTCCATCGTGAGTAAGCGGTGCAATAACGGGTGTAATCCCTTCACTCAGCAAGCTACTTAAGATTGCTCCATCCACGTTTTCAATATCCCCGACAAACCCAAAATCTATAGGCTCTGAGGGTCTTTTTTTGGAATGGATCACGTTAAGGTCAGCTCCGGAAAGCCCCAGTGCATTACAGTTTAAAGCCTGAAGTTTTGTTACGATTTTTTTGTTTACTAATCCACCGTAAACCATAGAAACTACATCGATCATATCAGAACTTGTAACACGTCTTCCTTCAATCATGGTAGTTTTAACGCCAAGTTTTAGTGCTACCTCTGAAGCAATTTTCCCGCCTCCGTGAACCAGTACTTTGTTACCTTCAATACCAATAAAATCGCTTAAAAATTGATCCAGATTTTCTTCATTATCTATTACCTTTCCACCGATTTTTATAACTTTTATTTTATTCATCTCGATAGAATTTTTTTGAATATTGTTTGTGCCGATACAATTCTGTTTCCGGCTTGTTCAATAACCAGCGAATTTTTACTGTCAATTACTGCATCACTTACTATCATATTTCTACGAACCGGTAGGCAATGCATAAATTTAGCCTGGTTTGTATGTTTCATTTTATTTTCATCAACCATCCAATTTGAGTCTTGTGAAAGAACCTGACCATATTTTGTGTAACTGCTCCAATTTTTAGCATAAATAAAGTCTGCACCTTCAAACGCCTTTTGTTGATCGTACTCAACACTAGCATCTTCAACGAAATTGTCATTTAACTCATAGCCTTCCGGATGTGTGATCGTTAGATCATAACCTGCTTTCTGCGTCCACAGTGAAAAAGAATTAGCCACAGCTTGTGGAAGTGCTTTAGGATGAGGAGCCCAAGTCAATACTACTTTTGGTTTTTCTATTTTTTTATGACTTTCTATCGTGATCAAATCCGCTAAAGCTTGTAATGGATGTCTGGTAGACGATTCCAGGTTTACTATAGGTACCGGACAATGTTTGATGAATTGACTTAAAACTACTTCTGAATAGTCTTCTTCTCGATCTTCAAGTTTAGCAAAAGCACGAATAGCTACTACATCAAAATAAGTTCCTATCACAGCTGCAGCCTCTTTAATATGCTCAGCTTTGTTGCCATTCATAATTGCGCCATCGGAAAATTCTAATTGCCAACCCCCCACTCCAACATCAAAAACAGTTACATCAATGCCTAAGTTTTGTGCTGCACGTTGAGAACTTAGCCTGGTTCTTAAGCTGGGATTGAAAAATAATAAACAAACGGATTTATTCTGGATAACACCTTTATGTTTAAAAGGATTCTTCTTGATATCATTGGCTTCTTGCAATAGTTCAACAAGATTAGTTACATCATTAATTGAGAAAAATTGATTCATACAAGAACCTCTTTCAATGCATTAATAAATTGATCAATTTCTGACTTTTCTATTCCCAAACTTGGTAAAAGCCTAAGTGTTTTTTTATTGGATGACGAACCTGTAAATATGTGATGATCGTGCAATAACTTTTTCCTCATTTCAGCGATTTCAAAACCGAATTCGATTCCAATCATTAAACCAACCCCTCGAACCTCTTTTATTTCCGGAATAGTTGACAGCTGAGACTCCAAATACGCTCCCATTGTAGCGGCATTTTGAATAAGGTTTTCGTTTTCTAAAACTTCAATTACAGCAAGCGAAGCTGCACAAGCCAAGTGATTTCCCCCAAAAGTTGTCCCTAGCATTCCAAATGAAGCTTCAAACTTAGGATGTGTGATGATTCCACCAACCGGAAATCCGTTCCCCATCCCTTTTGCCATCGTGATAATGTCGGGAGTAATATCAGAATGCTGATGTGCAAAAAACTTTCCTGTTCTACCAAATCCAGACTGAATCTCATCTAAAATTAGCACAGTATTCGTAGCATCACATAAATTTCTAAGATGATGTAGAAATTTAGTACTTGGCACATTGATTCCTGCAATTCCTTGAATTCCTTCTATCAGAACGGCGCAAATGTTTTCTTGTTTGATTGCTGACTCCGTCGCTTCAAAATCTTCCCATCCAACACGAACAATTTCCGCTCCTTCATTAACCGGAAATAGAATTTTAGGATTGTCAGTAGCTGCTACTGCAAGCGAAGTTCTACCATGAAATCCTTTTTCGAATACCAGTATTTTCTTTCGGCTATTATGAGCAGACGCCACTTTTAGTGCGTTTTCAACAGCTTCTGCACCAGAATTACAAAGAAATAAATTCCAATCTTCGTAACCTGATACTTTACCTAATTTCTCAGCCAATTCATTTTGAATGGAGATTTTTACAGAATTTGAATAAAAGCCGATCTTGTTAGCTTGATCGGTAATTCTTTTCACATAATGGGGATGCGAATGCCCGATGGAGATCACAGCATGACCACCATACATGTCTAAGTATTTAGTTTCATCATCGGTATATA